>JAAUXT010035539.1_pt1 | contig 68772 bp, 68 predicted proteins | sample 7278171 | NCBI WGS metagenome assembly JAAUXT01 (sample SAMN14350112, study PRJNA611818) | marine sediment metagenome | isolation source: surface marine sediment (1.8m) | place: French Polynesia: Moorea | collected 2018-08
CCATCGCCCCTTTTATAATTTGTGATGCTTTGATGCTCAGCATCAGAACTTGGACAGAAGTATGCCACTAAAAATTATCCTAGTCAAGGCACCCCCAATTTGCAGGTTATACACGGCCCCAGCATAAAACCTTCGCAGAAGAAAGCAGATGAAGGGTATGGTGAGAGCCAAGATTCATACAGTGAAATATGTCATTGGTCAAAAAGCTTCAGTTTCGTACCAGCCACAGAAGTATCCAGGAAGTGCCAGGGCAACAGGAAAAGTCTAGTTTTATTGGGTCAGGAAGTACACAAACTGAAACTGGTTGACTTTATGGCGGAAAAGACTTTCAGTGTTGTACTCGCAGGTCTTTGTGACCTTATCACGAGTGTGAACAAGTCAGTGTCAACAACCACACCGATCTCATTGGGTTGGGACAAATCGACAGTGTGGTCCTGATCTCTTGACACTGTGCGTTTTCTGCTAAGCACACCAAACCTGGAACGCCACGTAAATTCACTTCTGATTGATCATTGCCCGTCAGGTTGGCTCGGCGCGACGCGGCGTTTCTTCCCAGGAGCTCCTAGCTTTTGGTATGTTCCAGGCCACTGTTTGGACGCTTAAAGAGAACTGACACTTGTTTTGGGGTCTCTGCGTAAGAGCTGTCCGAAGACGGGTCCAGGTGGAGGTCGTCTTTCCACGCAGACGCTGTCGGTGCCTGTTCTGATGATGTTTGGTGTCCTCCATCTTTTCTGTCAACGACACAGAGCGCAATTCAGTTTGGCAACAGTGCATGGCAGCTCTGCGAAAGTTCTACTGATCCGACGTAGTTCCGCGAGCCGTGACCGTGGACAACGCCCTTTGTGCCTTTGTCGGAGAGCGTGTGAACCTCGCCAGTGAACTTTTGTCTTGCGCAGGTTGCGTGGCTTGGACAATTTCAGAGACTCACCAAACTGCCTTCCATCCAATCCGACTGTCAGATCTCGCGGTTTGCGAGCTTGAAATGAACCTGTGACAGGATGCTGTTGGCCAAGAGGCGGTCCTCAGAAACTCTGTCGAGGCGTCTCACCGGATCAAAACTCAAGTGACTGAGCTGTTGGACTCCGGAAGCGAATCAATCCCTCGGCGGAGACGCTGTCGCGGATTCGTCACACAGATTGACCTTTTGACTGCAGACAACAGACGTACCTCACCAGCGAAGCCACACGCGACGCTGCGTCTCCCACAGAGGACGACAGGTTTTTAATCATGTCTCGTGTGTGTATGTTTGGATACGAGGCTGCGGTCTGATGATCAGATATTGATGTTCTCTATTTTGGCGCATTCCCTGCAGGTCAGTGTTTCCAGAGCGCAGTTCCAATTGCAGTTCAACAAGCGGAGATGAATTCTCCCACATTTCAAGCTGATTTCGCAGCAAATGCAATGCGCTGGATGTCAGTGAGGTGTGAAGACAAGGACAGGATGAGGTGGAGAGGTGCGCATTGGCGGCTGCGGGAGCGACAGTGATGGATGTTCAGCGGATTTGCAGGAACACAGTGTTCACATCCGTCGTCTCGGCCCTGTGCTCCGGATTCACCGTGTTCCTGCTCATCCTCGGGGTCACGTTCATTTGTCGCAGCACTCGGTCTGTGGAATACAAAGCGAATAAAGGTAGCCAGTATATTACGTGGCTGTCTTTGCACCTGTTTTTTTTTTTTTCGAGACACCATGGTGCACGAAATGTGCACAAAGTGAGCTCTTTTTGGAAATGCTTGGCATAAAAAATAGGCAACTGAGCCTTGCGGTGATTTGAGCGTGTTCCGAGTGCCCACTCGAGTCGGTCATTGTGGTCACTTGTGCACTAAGTTCTCTCCACACAAACTGTGAATGGCTGCTTCCAAAACTCTTTTTACCCATCAAGTGTACCAACATCCCCATTTCACTGGGGATGTATCAGGATATTTTTGCAATGCGCTTGGTCACTGACAAAATTTTAGCACTCTTTGCCCCCCCCCCTTTCACCAAATACTGCTTGTTTCCAAGGTGTACCACAAAAATTTTGAATCTCGTATTTTGAACTTTTGGCTTCAAGCGTGTGAAAACGTTCCATTTTATTCTTTCGATATCTCAGGCATTGGTTTCGGACCAAGGACACCACAATCTGCATGGTTGCCCATTCCGCTTGCCCGACAGAGCAACCTGCATGAATCTGCACCGTTCAAATCACCTCCAAATGAAATTCACACCTCTTTTCCGGGTGGTTTGCCGTGGATATCCAAAATGTGTTTTCGCCAGCTGTGAAGAACTTGTCGACTCAGAGCAGCCTTAAAAATGGAATTACCGACAGGTGTTGGGCGTTTTGACAAAACTAGGCTCAAAAGCTGCAAGAAAATCCGTTTCTCCACTCAGATTTGTTCTCTGTCCTCTTGTCTCTTGTCCGCAAACACAACTTCTCAGCTGGAAGGAAGCTTCCAAGCTGACTGGCAACACCTCGTATTCTCAAGATAGGTACAGGCCTTTCAGGGTGACCAAAGTTCAGTTTTGAGATGTTCGTGCACACTGAAACAGAAGGACTCTCTTTCGAACAAAACCGGTTCACATCACAGATTGGTGGTGGTCTGAGCCTCATAGACTCAGCGATTGTCAAAAGCATCTGCGCATGTTCAATCATTTTCGGCCCAGATTCTGTCAATTGGCGAAAACTGCCTCAAAACCCGCAAAGACATTTTGTTTGGTGTTCCAGGAAAGTGTCTTGCCTGAAAACAGCACAAGAAACTTTCGTCAGATCGAGAACAGCCAAAACCGGCGATGTGCGCGTCTCGGCTGAAGCCACTCGCTCTCTTGTGGGAAGTGAATCAGACGAGCGAAACCTGAGCTACTTAATCTGCCGAATGAATATGACTGCGCAGATCAGGTTTGGAAAAGCTGCCAAATTTGGGATGAAATTAGCGTGTTTATTCAGATGCACAATGAGGAAAGAAAATGGTGCGACAATCTTGACGTCCGCAATGCAAAAAGGGCTTTGCAGACCTAGAAGGTCGTTCTCTATGTGTTACTTGTCGTCAAGTTTTGATTTGGTCAGAACATGAAGAGCGATTGTCCCAGAACAAATGACCTGCCCCAAAACAAACGTCCTTTTTCCCTTTTTCGTGTTCGTTTCGCGGAGGACAGCTTCAAAACTGCACAGGAAGAGAGAAGCGGAACCTGAGCAGCCAAATTAATGTGGCTCTTGGTGTGTCGGTAGCGACGCAGAACCACAGGCTCCTCGTGAAATTGGTCGTGATTGGAACGACTCAGACGGCGCATCAGGCGAGATGAAAAGATGCCTCCTCGTATCCCCGCCGGGGCCGCCGCAGATCCCTGCACGGCAACGCAGAAAATGACCTCCTCGAGAGGCGTTGACAAGTTTCCTTTTCTCAGTCGTGTACGTTTGTTTGTGTGCAGCTCAGAGTCTGAAGTTCAAATGGAATTGACGTTCCAGGGCTGAGGATGCCGTCTTGTCGTGCCAACATACACACACGTACACACCACACACACACACACACACACACACACACACACACACACTGTATCACGAAAGAAAGGACCTGCCAGAGGATCGTAAGCTGGAAGCTGGAAATGATAGATAATGGCAATTTCACAGCGCGAACCGTGCCCAGGGAGGAAATGCGTGATTGAAGCTGATAATTCATGGATGACACGAACAGTCGTTTTGTGTAGGACGAGCAGTAATTGTTTTCTTATGTTCGCTCAACGAAAGCAAACTACAATGTCACTGTGAATTTCATTTCGCCTGAAAGTCACTCGTGTTTTGAATTCACACGGAAGGTCTGCAGGAAAGCTTTCTCTGAGATGCATTGAGTGATTTGTTTTGATTTGGTGTCCTGTTCGAATTGCCTTTGTATAGGATTTCACATGTCTTCCTCGGTGAAGGGGCTTCGTCTGTCTTGCAGTGGGATCTTCGTTTCACTTCTACTGACAGTGATATTCAATTCGAAATGATGCGCTGTGTATTGAAACAAAGATTTGCATCTGATTCACTGACGTTTCAAAGAAAAAAGAGCAAAACAGAGGTACCTGCTGTAGTTTTCCGTTTACAATTTCTGCCCTCTTTTTTCGTTCAAGGGGAAGCGAAAGAGTTTGACTGGAAATATCAGCATCAACTGCATGTTTGATGGACTCAAGTAAACACGATGTCTTTTTTTTGTCGTTTCAGACGAGCCGTTCAGGACGGTCCCCAAACCACGAGAAGGTGAGTCGCATGAAGTGATCTGCGGCGGTGAGAGATGCAGAGAAGCTGACCTTCTTACGTGCAAAAACTTGCTCCTTTCCTCCCACTCACAAGCGACGCGAGTTCCTTTTCAACTGGCTGAAACTGGAAAGGGAGGCAGACAGTTTGACGTGACTCGAGATTCAGGTTGTCCTGAATGGACTTCTAATCAGAATGGCCACATCGAACCTGTCACAGACCCCCCCCCCATTCCTCCGCTTCACGTTTTGAGAAATGGTGTCACCCAGGATAAGAAAATTTGGTCCCACCCACAAATCAGCACCAAAGTAAAGCGAGAGTTCTTTCCGGGGGGTACTTTTGAAAGTCCAGGTCCGTTCATGTCCACAGCAGCACTCGGTCTAATCTTAACGCCTGTAAAATCGACTGCTTTCCGTTTCACGCCAAGGTTAGTTCCGGGAAGGTCGCAATTTTATCGTCAGTTTGCGTTACCTAATTCACGCGAGTGATAAATTACCTGCCGGATTTTTCAAGCGGTTTTGAGCAAGTGTAGCAGCGAAGGGAGCTCGCTCTGCTGATTGTCTGATCCCAGCCTGAACCTGGGGGTGGATCCATTGTTGCAGGGACCAAAATGGATGAAAACCCCTTGTGTGAAAAACGACTGTGTGAAAATGATGATTCACCACGTGAGTGAAAAAGAGTGAACTGCCACGTTGACCTTGACTTGTCCACTGCAGTCACTGCACAGGTGTGTGTGTGTGGACAGGGGACCCTCTGGGTGTGCGGTTTGGCGCGACCTTCTTTGCCGCTCCCACCACTGAAATATCGGCGATGACATCAGGAGATGATTTGCCAAGGGCTTGCCTTGTGACAATTTCGAAAATGTTGTGAGACACCCCGAAGCAAAAAGGGGTTGGGTGGTCTTCGTGGTGACGAAATCGTGGATTTTGACGCATATGACCGACCCAAGCGGTGGTCGTGTTTGCAATCACTCGGTGTGCAGTGAAAACAGCCAGGATGGTCAGCGCTTCTTTGATGCAGGGTGCACCTCCAAGTCAGGTCCCAAGCAGGACCAACCTTGTGGTGCTGCTTGACCCTCTCAAATTGGGGGAACTTTTTTGTCAAAAATGCTGGTTTTGTTTCAGCCACAGTGTGTTCACGCCGACCCGCCACTTTGAATCCAAAACCCACCGGTGCGAACCTTCTGCAGAAGCAACTTGGATTTTGAATCCTGATCGCCCATTCTAATTGCCCGACGGCATTTCTATTTGTCAAAGTCAGATTAGTTCCACCGCACTTTGGCTCCAGATAGATTTGTCTGCAGTTGTTTCTGTGTTACGTGTGTTGCAAAATTGAACTGTTTATGGTCCAGCTGCACAGTGCTGGCAGATTTGGAGGAATCATTCGTGCTCATACTAAAGACTGCTGTCTCGTTGAACACGTTTGGAGACGGCGCCACGTTCATTTCGCGAGTCCGACTTTGGCAACGTCCTGCTCTTTGTCAGCATGAAAAATTGATGCCTAAACACTGCATTCCACTGCAGAAGAATTTCCTGCCAGGCGGCACCTGGCCTTCAATGGAAACATTGTGTTTTGCACACTTCGGTCGCACGACGAGGACCCTTTGGCAAAGCAAACGCAGAAGTGATGGCGGTTGATGGCACTTGTTTGGTCCACAGTGGCCTGCTCTACAAATGACTTGTGATTTTGTTGCAGAATGAGTAGCATACCAAATCCAATTGTGTTGTTTGCACGTGTATTTTGTATCGGCAGTGTTATAGCCCCAGACTCGAGATTGGAGGGACAGGAAGACAGAGCTGCTGGTGCTCGTGTTCTGTGAAGCCATTTCCAGCCTATTGTTCTGCAGATGTAAATGCAGCGAGTCAAAGCGGAGTGATTTCGGATGGAGCAATTCGTGCAGCTGTGAATCCTAATCGTGCGCAGATTACACGAGAGGCCCATTCCGCAACGTTGGGAAAGAGAGCAAGTGGACCTTTTCTGATTGAATTTTCACGACAAAAGATTTTGTGCGTTTGTCACCCACAAACTGGGTCCTCTTTTCCACCGGGAAAAGTTTTCGTGCTGAAGCTGATGGAAGAAGCGTATTGGTGACTGAAATTCAAGACCGAGGGTCCCTGGTTCCCTCTCATCTTGATTGTGTGAAAGTGTACAACTTGCACGAAGAAAGCCCCAGCCCTCCACACACACACACACACACACACACACACACACACACACACACACACACACACACACACACACACACACACACGTTTGGCACGAGGTTGTGACGTGCCTTTGAACAAACCCCGGAATCTGGAGTTTGGTGCACACGACCAAACAACTTTTCTTTCAAGTTCTGGAATCCACCAACAGGGAGTCTTGTGAAATTTTGAAAGATGTTCAAATCTGGGATCATTTGTGGGCACTTCCGTTTTCTAACCAGAAATTAATGAATGTCTTTCAAACTTGTCAACTGTGAGAAATTAGCAGTTGCAGGGAAGTGACAGGTTTGTTTTAAATTAGACGGCAAGACCGGGAAATGCAGATGAAACCTTGTCAACCAACAGAATTACTCCGGCAACTTCAATCTCGCCCGTTCTTTCACAGTTTCTCTTTTCCCACTTCAAAGAATGAACGACGCCCACCAAGCCAACGTTACTCTTTTAAAAACCTGGAAGTCTGACCTTCAATCAACATGACATCTTTCTGTTCGTGTGCAAAAGGAAGCTCCCAACAAGGACCCACTCGTACGTTCGTGCCCGCGAGAAAATGATTCGGACATTGGCGAACTGCTGTTCTCAGCTTGTGAAAAGGTTTCGACGAAGATTCGTCTGCGTGACGCTTGTGCCGCTGAAGGTTTCCGTTGACAAGGTCGAAAAGCTCGTTGGTGAATTGCGAAACGTCACGCGATGGAGAAAAAGTTGCCTCAGGAACAGCTGGTTCACTCACTGGAGGTCTGATCATCCGGGTGCGTAGCGAGGGTCGTCTTGCCTCGTCCGTTTGGCTTTATGGACAGGTTGCAATTTATCTCTGGACGTTTTTCTCTATGCAAGGACGCCTCCGTTCAGGTGAGCACTCTCTCGTCACAACAGCACTGACGATACTCACAACCCGCTTCACTCGCCAATATTGCACGATGTCAGTCAATTACCGCCGATATGGCGAGTATTTATGAATATGGAGATGAAAGGAAGTGGACGAGGAAAGCTTTTAGCCCAATTGTGGTGTGAGATATTGCGTGGTGTGGAGGCTGGGTGCACGTCTGCATTGTGCTGGTACCACAGCACTGACTGTGACTGGTACTCAGGACTGGAGATGGTGTCGCCGTTCTGTTTTCTGCATTCTGTCGCGAAGCCCCGAGTCTCTTGGAAGTGGAGCTGTCTCCGCTTCTTAACCAGAAGCGCCTTTAAAGTGTGACGCGCAGGAGGTAAATGAAAGAAATAAGTCATGAATCCAGCTGTCTGTTCACGTTAACTCTGAGCCCTTACCGTCGTGGAGGCGTCCTCAGCCCTGCGGAGCGGAGTGACAGCGCGAGTCTTCGCTTCGTGCAGATCTCAGAGTCCACCATCACTCATCGTCCACCACTGATTGGAATCGTTTGCTGCTTCAAGAAGTCTGTGACCGAATTGGGTGAAAACCGTGCCACCTCACAGCAAGAGCGCGTGTTCAGCCTGGGCCGTTCGTCCGGAGACTCCCGTGTGCATGTGCACCACGGACGATTACAGTTTGGACAAGTCCGGGGTTCGAGAGGTTGTGCTGTTGATCCACCTGTGGACAGAACACCCTGATTTCTCCCACTCGGTGAAATTCGTCTCTGCCATGCCCGCCTGACGGACAAAACTCCATGCATGAAGACGAACTCACCAGAACCTTCCTCGTGACCGGAAAAATGCCCAGCAGACAGACATTATCCAATGGAACCGAGGAATTGTCTGCTCCTTTTCTTCCAGCAAAACATTTTGTTGGATGACCGTTCATCCGTCCCTGAAAAGCAAGAAAAACAAAGTGCCAAACAAGATCTTGTGTTTTTGTTGAATTCTAAGGAACAGTTTCTGAATGGAACGGAGCAGACTTCAGTGAAATATTGCATGTGACATGCATGTTGCGCTTCGGGCGCACAATGAGACATTAGATCTGCGCGCAGTAGAAAAGTTTGGCTGAAGACGCCAGTTAGATCTATTTCCTGCCAAATTGGAGGAAAATTCGACAGCGGCTGCTTGTTCACTCAAGACTGGTTCGATGCTGAACGTCCTTCATTCTTGTGGCCTCAAGACAACGAAATCTGTTGAAGGAAATCCAACTGAAAAGAAAACAACTTTGAAGCAAGAAACACCGCAGTCGCCTGCAACTATTCTTTCCTTTTGTCCCCAAGGATCAACCCCATGTTTTTAGGCGTACACGGTTGGCAGAGTTCCGGTGTTCCTTCATATGGTTTGTTGTGCCGCTGGGACTTGGCCGGCCGCACCAGAGTTTCTGCTCTGGACCGGTCCGGGATCTCAGTTTGATTCAGTCAGAAGCACATGGTCGTTCAGAAGGAACCAAATGAGTCCCTGTTGTCGGAATGAAAAAAACCACGGGCCCCAAAAACGATTCTAGATTGGTTCTGTTCCACGAGGTTCCGTGAGTTGAGCTGGTGGTCATGCAGGCGGTCAACATTTGGAGAGCAACACAGATTCAGCATCAAAAGTCGGAGTTGTTTCCGTCTGCTGGTCTCAAAGGTGGTGGCCTTCAGGCACCGGAGGGCACATACCGTCAGCGAAACGTACCTTGATGCTTCAGGATGCCCTGGTCAACAACTTGATTGAATGGGAAATGGACGATTCAGTTGTGATGAGAAACTATCGTGTTGCACTGTTTCTGTTTTGCCAAAGCGGTCAAGTTACCCGTTGACGTGCAGTCAAGTCCGCTGCTTCCACATCGGAATTGACAGTGAGGGGCGGAATCCGGCAAGACGTCTCTGCTAATTCAGTTTGGGCCCTTCTCCAATCGCGACTGTCGATGGAAGTGCCGGTGAACAGCTTGATACCAAGCGATAATTTGCATTGAAGTGTTCTGACTTGAGCCAAATGTCGCACAAATGAATGGGTGTGGGCGGGAGTTATCTCCTGGGTGTGAGGAAGGTGGTGCGGTGAAGCCAAACTTGGCAATTATCCACGTCAAGGTTCGTGTGCAAGATGTGCAAAAAATGACTGTGCGACAGAAAACTGAATCACATCTGCGAATTGACTTCGCCCAGTTTGTGAGAGTTGCAGAGGTGTTGCCCATAGTTGTTTTTGATCTTCCCACAGGAGTTGCAGGTCATTTGAAGCCAAGAGCCAATCTGCATGGTGCTTCTTTCCGACATTTGACAATCACTTCATCTTCATTTGATAGGGAGCGTCCGGTGTGCGTCCTTGCACAGCATTTCGGGGTGCCCCATTTCGTGGCTGGCGGAGACAGATCTTTCGGTGAAAACACACATCCTGAGAAGCCTGCAATTATGGCCAGAGGGCAGGTATCTGTGGACAATTCTTGCCGTATCTTTTACGTTCCAATTTCGTCAAGTCACCTGAGGTCAGCTCAAAGAGTTGTGTTTTGGAAACAACTGGTTCTCATTCGATGAAGCTGCCATCCGTGCGTTCGTCCTGTCTTGTGTTGCCATCTGCAGAGAACTGCCGTGGTTAAACCAGAATGCTGTCCTGTTTTGTGGAGTCCCGTCAGAACCAATTTTGAGAGGTTTGTTCAGTGACGACTGCACATCCAGTCACAGCAAGGTGATCCAGGAGCAATCCACTAAGGAAATCTTCGATCTTCACTCAGTTTGAACTGGCGCAAAGAAAGTGACTGTTTCAATACTGGCTGGTTCATCCAAAATGTTCCACTGATGTGTTTTGCCTGTACTACAAAGACATAAAAACGTGAAAAATCATTCGCAGCAGACACGGAACTTCGGGTGTGGCTTGTGATTCTCAGTCGTTCTCCTCAGGCATGTTCCATTCTTGGGGCGTCCGGTTGACCGTTGTTCGCCTTTCAACTGCAAACTGACCAGTTTGTGATATTGGCGAGTCAGAAAGAAGGTACCCGCCTCAAAAGGGTACAAGACACTTTTGACTCTGGGATCATCTGTGTGAAAAGGTACCAAGATACCGTTCCACACAGAAAGGTTCTTTTTGACATGGAATCAGAAGGTACCTTGGTACCATTTGACACGGATGACCACCGAGTGAATCGGTTCTTTTTGCACTTTTGACTCGAGGTGCCTTTTCACACTCCGACAACGAGATGTCTTCTGGAAATCTGTCTGACGCTTTAACTTCTGCTCAGAGAACCATTTTTCCTTCTTTTCAGCCCCGTGTGAGAGGAAGTACTGCGCGTACGGAGCCACGTGTGTCGCCAAGGGAAAGAGGGCCAAATGCAGATGCAAAAAGGTAAAGCGCCTCACACCCCTTGTTGGTTCAAGAAAGAAGCACATTTCGAGGCTCACGAAGCCCGTATGTCAATGGTGGGAATGCATGTGACCGTGTCAGCGTTGTTGCTGCTGTAGAACTGCGACGACAAGCTGTTCGCGCCCGTCTGCGGCACGGACGGCGTCACGTACACGAGCGAGTGCAAGCTGAAGATGGAGAGCTGCCAGCGCCAGGTCCGCATCAAGGTTCGCTCCCAGGGAGAGTGCGGTGAGTCAGCCACATCCGTCTCGTGCATGCATGATGAGCTTTTCTTCTGCCAAGCCTCCGAACAGTTTCTTCTTCCACCAAACATCGCTCAAGTGTGCTTTTCACAAATCAAATCCAATGGTGACAGGCTTGCAAGTGCAGAAGGTCTGTGGGAAAAGTGTGTGTTAGATAGGCCGATTGTCCTGTCATTGAGGATGAACCGATTCCGCAAATTTTGTTGGTTGCTCAGAACAAATGCCCGAAAATAATTCCCTTCTTATTCAAAGAAAAATCGCCACTGGACCTCGCGATGATTCGAACTGCTGTTAATTCCGTTTTCTCATTCCAGTTGCTTGCTCCACTATTCCGCTTCCAAAGATCAATGATTATCCAAAACTTTTGACCAATCAAGTTCTTCCAGTGCACCCCGCTCACTTCAGCAACAAAATTTAGAGAAAAAAAGGGTTCTTGGAACTTCCTCAGTTCTGTCAAGAAACAAAACATTATTTTCTACAGAATAGTAGTTTCTATGATTTGTGTGACAAATTCTTTACAAATGTTTCGTTCTCAACAAAATAACCTGCTGTGCGTTTTCTCTTCTACGATCTCATGTTACAGAAATGATTTCAATGCTGTTTGTCAACCTGTGTTTTCAGGATCAAGCGCGTGCACGGGCGAGAACTGTACCACGGGCGCAGGTTCGTTGTTTCCAGTGGGCGAATGCTTTCACTGCAAAATTCACCGATAACATTTGCTTCACGAATAGTTTGACGCGTTACTTTTGTTGTCTTTTGCTGACTGACACAAACTGCACTGCCGGCCGGAGGCTGTCGTCTTTTTACGGTGTTGTGTGTCTGGTGTGAAAATGTAAGAATGAATGTGTCCCGTGTTTTGTGCATTTGTGAGCATGTTTTCAGTCGAATGGGTATCTCTCCTCCCCCAACTCCCCCCCCCCCCCAAAAAAAAAGTCACTGTCCAAGTGAAATATTTTCCTTCAGTAAATTCAGACTGCAGTAGTCTGAATGACAGCCTGGGTTCTGACTGACACGTGAGATGTTTGTGTGATTAGGCTTTTTCATTCGATTATTTTTTTCATATTTTTGTGTGTGCTTGTGGGTGTGGTTTGCTCTAACTTTTAAGCTGTGAAAACTGGTGTGTTTGGTTTCGGTCAGAATGCCAGAAGAATCAGAACCATTCTTCTGGTATTCACAGCAAAAATAGCTACTGGTGTGTGTCGTCTCCGAATGGTGGGTGACATTATTCTGCTGTGATTGTGCATTGTTTTGGGTGGTGCGTGCTTGTTTTGCGCAATGCTGGCGGGAGGGGAAATTGAACAACGTGTAGTTGTCAATTGAAGTTGGTGCCTTGTGGTGTCAATTCAAACTGCTTTCAGGAAAGGAAGGATCAGCCGTTTTGGTGTTCTGTGCTGTCGGTGACTTGTTTTCAGTGTACGCAGATGTGTCGGTGCAACTGCCTGCAGCTGCGTTTCCTTCCAACAGCTCAACAGCGAGGAGTCCTGATCACCAAACCAACGTCAAACTACCAGATCCCACTGATTTCACGCTCACAAACCTCGCCCTTTGTTGCCACTGAAATTAGAACAGCAAAGGGGCAGGGCCTGATCAGTGGAAACTTTAATCTCATTGGTTGGCCCAACTCCAGCCCAGTTTTGCAGGCGGTGTGCTGTTCTGCGGTTCCCCACCATGCAATCGAGTCGGGAGCTTTGGCTGCGGACCCTGCTTCCGCCACGCAAATCCCGCAGCGCATTCCGCGCGAATACAAACTTAATTATCGTGGTTTATGTTTCGAATCAGATGCGTGAGTCTCAACCGCGGGTCTGGCGGTGGAGACCTCCTCACGTACAGTCTCTGAAATGTTCCCCCCGACTTCGGGCTTCGACACACTGAGAACAGATCTGCTGCGGATGTCTGCAAACCAACGCTACCTGTGCGAATCCAAAATTGATACTGCTTCTTTTCCGTTACTCACTGAAGCCCTCCTTTCATACATATTTGTGTTTTCTTCCATTGGTGTCATTGGTTCATTGCTCACAATCAGCATATTGTCGCACAAAGTTGTGGTCATGCTGAGTCAGCTTCTTCTCAATGGTGACAGAATGATCTGCCTCAATTGAGATTTTCCTTGGTTGAGATTTTCATGTCTACCACAAGTTGTTCCTTCTAAAAATAACTTTTTCCAAGGTTTGTCTCTTTGTTTTGGGGGATGTTGTGTGGTGGTTGATAGGAACCTTCAAAGTGGAACTGTGTCACACAAGAATCTGGCTCCAATGAAATCTATCAAAAAGAAAGAATCAAATCAACTTGTCATTGATGTACTTTCCCGTGAAAATGAGCTGCTGCTTGTTTGGTAGATGCCTTCCAAGCCTTGTTCCGTGTGACTTCAACAGTTTGGAGGCTCAGTGACGGCTGGAAAGACAGATGCTAAGAGAGACTATTTCAGAGAAAGAGACAGAACCACCGAGTGACCAAGTACCCATTGGACAGGGTCACTGCGTGTTGCAGGCAGTGTGTACAAGCCCTTTTCTCTTCTGGGGTGTCACAAAACTGGCTCTTCTGATCTGGACAGCTGCAAAGCATTTGGGAAGTCTTCATGCGTGTGCGCCAAATTCAGTCCAATCTGACATCCATGGGGACTGATAAAGATATCGCACTGTCCATCTCTCTAAAAGGCCGTGCCATTTTCCCTCGGTCTCCTCATAAATTGACGTACTTTGGGGGTCTGAGGGATGAACCTTCTGAGGCTTTCTTCAGGAGAGTCTGGTGGGCAACCAACTGTTTTGGGGTGATCCGAAAGTTTTTGTTGTCATTTGGAGGTGGACTCGAAATTATTGCCTTGCGTTGGTGTTTTGCCATCATTTCTCCTGGTTGGTGACACCGCTGTCTCAATTGACTCTCGTGTTGTGGATCAGCAGCGCAAGAACTGCAAACAAGTATTGATGTGCGTGTTTACGAAACTGACGACCCAGATGACAACAGACGAGGTTTCAGCGCTGGCAAAATTTAATAAAGACCAACACGACACTTGGGAAGAAAGAGTGTTCGGATTCACGAAGGCAGGTCGGTCTGGTGTCCTTCACATCGGCGCTAATACGCTTATGGAGCCAGACTGGACACCGCGGGAGATCGCAGGGCCACGGGAAGCCCTCCGAGTCGATGCTGTGTCCAAATTGCGGAAACAAGATGTGTGGATCGGAGAAACTGTCAGGTCGGGTTGGGCTCCGGTGTGTTGATGGGGCCGGTGCGGAGAACCGAGTTCTTTTCCATTCGGGAAGTTTCTTCCTTCAGATCATGCAACACAAAGGCAATGGCTGCTTGAGGTCTGATTTCAACAAAAATATGATCTTCAAAGGAAGGAAGAGTTTATGGGCATGGGTACAAAAAGTGCGCACGAAGCCATCCACCAAGCTTGCGCTCAAGAATTCTGTTGCAATCAGCCACGGTTTGCATACAAATGTTATTTTCTCATACAGGGTGCAGCTCACCTCCATTAGTGTAGCCGTTGAGCGAGATGAGGGGAGATGTGAATGTCAGACGGAAGTTCTGTGCGCGAATGAGGAGGACTGACTCCGTTTTCCCCTTTCCCTTTCCGCAACAAATTGCACTGTCAGGTTTTATTTGCCAAACCGTGGCACTGGCCATGATGTTGGTGGGGCTCGCGGCCTGTTGTTACAACCAGGAGCAGGCTTTGTTTTCCGAGTGGAGTTCGTGATTTGATTTGTGAGGAAAAGTCCTTCACGTCTGATTTCAGGTTCCATTTGTGCTTCGTTGAACTTTTCTGAGTCATCGTTGATGTGAAGTTTGCATCAGTGCCCAAGGACTTTCTTCGCCGTTTCTGCACAACAACAATTCAGACTGGTTCTTGCATGTTGCTTTTTTATTTTCGGTGAAAATGTGCCTGTTAAATAGTTCTATGGACCTCGCGGTGATTTGATATCGAGTCACTTGTTGGGATGGCTTGTTCAGCTTGCTTGCTGGGGTCACAATTGTTTGCACAAAACTCTAAGTGGACTCTGAGCCACCAAAAGAAGGGACACCTTGCAAAACTCTTTGTCTCCAATCGAGTATTAACACGTGTGCTCGTACGTAGGGAAGTGAGGAGTTCACTGTTTTGTTCAGCTGCATTTGATGTGGAGACGAATAATTTGACGTGGCATCTGGAGGACAAAAAGACAGAAGGAAGAAGGGAGTTTCCACTTGAAAGGTCACATATTGCTTGTGCCTTCCTGCACAAAGAGTCCAGGCGCGGTGCAGTCCTTCAGGCACCTGTGCCCTCTGCCCTGATGAAGCAGTTCTCCTGTCAGTGATTGTCTTTGATTACAAAGATAGTTCACACCACCTCAATATTTTTTGCAAAGGGCGCAGTAGTGGTGATGATTTAATCACTGACACCAAAGGGTCGACGCGCGGTGTCTCTGGATTTGTGAGAAAAGTTTGGCCGTTACTCAGGTGCTCTGTAATCTGCAATGCTCTCACATCGAGAGGCGTGTTTTATTCAGGAGATGACAACAGAACCCTTTGTCAACTGCAGTCTGAACAAAGAGGTCCAGTGGAAACTCCGCACTTCCGCTCAATTTCGGCATCAATATTTGAAGCTGACCCGGCTTTTTGCCCAAACAAGTGTTTCATGCGTCCTCCATTTTGACTCGAATGTGATACTCGGACCCTTTGTTAGTCAGAGCGGAGCGGAGCGGGGATTCTTGGAGTTGCGGGTGTCTTTTGTTTGTGTTCTCTTTGTGGCTTCGTCTGTTGTGTCGGTAGCTGTGTAAATTTTGCTCATTGCGGCCGCCTAGTTGGCCAAAATGGCTGGCTTCACCCACTTCGCCCGATCTCCAATCCAGGGGCAACGCGCGACTTCGTCGGCGGCTCGCCGCACACGTGAAAGGAACACGTCCATTGAATGCCCATTGAATCTACAAAAAACAAAATCTGCGGGTCAAGGCCTGAATGTGGGATCTACTTGACATGCAGTATGTATGAAGCCCAAATTGATTTGATGCGAGTTTGTATGCAGGAGACAAGTCACTCCGCGAGCGGCACCGGGTCGCCGAGGTTCCGCTGTGTCCTGCAGCGGACGAGTCCAGATGCCTGAATTAAGCCTGACACTGAAGCAGGAGATCACATATGGCTCCGGGTCTCGTGTCCAAAATCATTTGGTCTGTTTTGCCGGGGACACTTGCCAGATTTAGCGTCCAGTCTTCCAGTCTCTTGTTCACTCAAGCAAGCTATTTATCTCAGTTGAGAATGAGGCCACACCAAGAAAAATTGAATGTGCGGCCCCAGGTGCTTCGTCTGATCACAGCTGTATGGAAATGAATGTGCTGTGATCAGCAAAGTAATCTTGAGTGTGACCACTGGAATCTCGGTGATGCTTCATATCCTCCGTCGGGCTGGCTGCAGTTCGGGTTGAGGATGTGATAAGAACGGACCCGCTTCAGGCGGCTCCACAACGAGCTGCAGCACCGCTAATGAAGGGCACAGAAGGAAAAAGTTTGTGTTGGGGAGGATGAGAAGGAAAATATACTGGGGTTGGACACGAACTTCTGTGCTGAGCTCAGGTGCCTCACTGGGGTGTTTATTAGCCGCGAAGCGTGATGGTTAATATCGTCAATATTTGGTCTGAATTTCCAAGTTTCCTGCTGTGTTCTGATCATCTTGGCTGTGCACATCGTGAAACAATCTTGAAACATTGGTGCACGTGTCGGCCGTGCTGAATCAACAGAACCGAAGCCAACTCAATCTACCGAACTAAACGACCTGAAGGTGCTTTTTGTGAAGCTGTAGATCTCGCTCTTGAAGGAGTCTTGCTTCTCGTAACAAGCACCGAAGATCGCACGCCTAACAAGGTGTCTCACTGACCAAATGCCTCGCAGCGGGAGCTTGTTCTTGCCGCAGTAAATCAGGCACTTTTTGAACTTGAGAAAAGCTGGATGGTGATAGATGGCCTCAGATGGTGCTACACTCAGCTTGAAAGGTCGGGGAAGTTGCGGTGGTGATGAGGAGAGAACACGCCAAGCAACTGAAGCGGTCCCTGGACGAACTCATCCTTGGCTTCACCTCTGAACTGGAGCTTGATTAAGTCATGCGATGAAAAATCTGTCGCGTTTGGGAGAAACAGGTGGCATTTGGGTGTGGAAATAATTAAGATGATCAATTTAATTGGGTTCCACAGGTTTCCACTCGTGTACGAGGAAATCTTTGTGGTGCTCGGTTTGCTCCGCTGCTGTTGGCGTGACTTGCTCTCGCGATATTGGCTCTTGATTCATATTGTGCAAAGTTGTAACAAAGGAAGTAGCTGCTTTTCGAACAAGCATTTGTCATGGAAACTTCTCAGTATTCAGGTGCATTTTATCTTCTGACAATCATTTGAAAAGGCTGGAACAGCAGTGGTGTAATGAGAATTGTATTCATGCAAGTCTTGGGACCTGAATTGAATACCAAGTGGAGGGAAAGACTTGTACATCATCTTCAAGCTGTCACATTGTTCAATAGAAGATCGTGTTGCAATCATATTAAATCACACCAGTGCATGACAAGATAATAGCTTTCTGTGCCTCTTCTTTCCGTGTGCTAACAAGCTGGAACAGTGTAAATTGCAATCAGACGTTTATCTGATTGGTGTGAGTTGGAGTTTGGTCAGCCAAGAAAGGAAATTTGTTTTTCTCAACACGAGCAACTCTGTTCCTTTCAGTTCCTTTGTGCATCTGAAACAATTCGACGTTTTTTAGTGCTCGAAATTTTAATGTGCTTCTTTTGGAGTGCAACTCTCACAACGGTTCGAGAGTATCTGTCAGAGAAATAAGAGCACCACGTGGGTCTGTTGTCAAGTTCGGCTTCACAGGGGCTTCTCCGAACGTGTTCTCTGCTGTCGTACCCTGAAATTCAGGGCATTTTCCGTTGTTTCCATTCAAGGCTCTTGGTTGTGTTTCGAAGGCACACGAAGTGAGCGGACGTGCCTCTCCAAGATTGTAAAATCTTGAAGCAAAAGGACGCCCACTCTTGTTCAGTCCATGACCTTAAGAACTACACAGCCGCCCTGAGTCGTTTCGATGCAATTCCGTCGGATGTTGACAGCTCCATTTCCAAACGCAAGGACGAAGGGAGCTGGACCACAGTCAGGAAAGAAGAGATGTGCGAGCGAGTCTTGCTCCTAACTGGTTCTGGATGTTGTAGACTTGATCAGGTGTGTGTGAGTGTGCGTGTGTGTATGTGTGTGTAAGAGAGAGCAGCTGGACTCAAACCACTGGCTGTGTCCAAATAATGATTTACTCGACATTTTTTGCGATCCAAGGATGCGAAGGAAGCACAATCGGCTCCTCAACAGGTGGTGAGGTGAGAGAGAGTGAAAAGCTCAACGAGTACTTGCACGAAACGGAGCCACCAAGTCCCAAGAGTAATTTTGTTTCCACATGCCACGGATGATCGAAACGAGATTAATTTTGTCGGAAACCCGAAAGTGTCAGGAAAACAATCTCGACGAAACTTAATTAATTGTGTGTCGATACCTAAATTTTCTCTGCAGTTGGATTTTTTTCCTGGGATTCAACGAGTCGAAATTGGGCTCAAGGCAAGCAGGTCATGGAGCAGTGTCAGTTGAGTTCCTGAGTGAACGTGTTGTTCGAAGCTGTTCGGTGCGAAAGAGACAAGCGCAGAAACTTCGCAACACGCGCAGTAATTACTCGTCAGCAACAGGTAATCTGGTTACATGGCACGCGAAACACTCCCTGATGGCAAGCCTGATTAATTCCAACATTTGCATATAAATTGTTTTTCCACTTTGACTTTGCACCGCGTTTCAAGAAGAGAACCGTCTCGCTTAGCGTGACTGAGTCGCTGAGCGAAGCAGGACTTCCCGCCATCACGTCCTGATGTATCCAAAGCGGTGCGCGCCAAATCAAAGATTCATTTGTTCAATTTTGTGCTTCTGCATTGTTATCGTCCTCAGGGGGAAATCCTTCTTCGTCCTTCTTGTTACATGCGGGGGACACTTTGACGTTTCTGTTTTCTCCACAATTGGCTTCCCCACCCCAAGCCTCGAATACTGATCGTATCGCAGAGCCACAACAAGAGGAAAATCCCATTTTCCTTGTTACGGGACGGAAGACCATGTTCAACCGGTGGATTTGGTTTTGGCTTGGGTGGTCGAAAAGCTTGTTACGAAATGTGTCGCAGCCCCAGCCAATTTGGGAAGAAGTGGGTTTTCAAAGCCATCAGAAACTCTCTTCTCCCCTTTGTGTGAGTCGAGATGTGTTCCACATCGTTTTGCGTTTTCCAGTCCGCAGTCAAGTTGTTTTTGAAAAGTGAAGCGGAGTTCTGACAATAAAAGCAGCCAAGAAGATTCCAAACAAACAACTTCAAAGCTGGGCTTTGTTGATCGGTTTTCTGCGTGTGTGGTCTCAGTGTACGGAGCTCTGAAGCTTGATATTTCGCATAAAATTTGTCTCCTCCTCGAGAAGAAAGATTTTTGAGAGGCATTACGCCTCATGAAGCTCTAATACGCGGGCTTGTCAGGAGCAATTTGTCACAAGATGGGAATCTTATTACAGATGGATAACTGCGAGCTTTTTCCTGTGGAAGTGAACAGCAAAAACTGAGCAGCTGATGTATTCCGGCTGATTGTCTTCTTGACAGCTATCTTATGAGCTCGCTGTGGCCAGGAATTGCCAGAAAAAAAAATGTGGCCGAGACTCAAATCAAGCGCAGTGGGACAGACAAATTACTCTGCCCAAAACGCTGATTCCATCCAGCAAGAAGTGATTTCTGCGAAGCCTGGTTCACTCCGGGTCGATGACAATTACAGGGAGCGATGGCGACATCCCCGCACCAGATTGTGCGCAGATTACCGCGCGGATAGTGGGCTGTTTCTCCAGAGTTTTGTTCCCGACGTCCCGGCACCGTAATTACTTTGTCGACCTTGAGGAGGCGTGTTTTGCAAACACCAATGTCATGAAGACCCTCGGTGCGACAACGGCACCGCAAACAACGGGGACAGAGGATTTTGTTGCCTCTCGCTTCTTTTGTGGACCAGTTAAAAATGCCGCATTTTCCACAGCGGACAGGCAGGTTCTTCGCCGTAGACAGGAACAGGGGCAAAACACTCATGTAGCTGCTTCAGCAAAACATGAATTCTGTTTGGCGGGCAAATTGAATCGGGAAAAAAACATAGAAATGCAGATAATGGGATTTCCACTGCTTCTTGAGAGCGGGTGGGCTTGAAAATAATTGAGTTTCTACAATCAGTATTCCGCTTAGGACCCGCAAAGCCTTTCAATGTGTTGCGGTTGCTGCCATTAGGCGAAAGGGTTTCCATATATATTTCAACTGCGGTGTCGCAAGTCCCCGAAAACGTGGAAACAGAAGCTGATACGATCCTGGCTTTGTGACACGGAATGTGTGGATGAGCGTCTGGGCCACAGAAACTGATCAGATGGGGAGTCCAGACGGAATCCGGGAGATCTGCAGACGGACTGAGTTGCGTCGAAGCTCCCTGTCTTTGAGGTTTGTGACCTGCAATGGATCTATCTCTGTTCAGTGCCGCCAAACCGGTCCTGGCGGGTGGCCACACATTGCCTCAGCGAACACTGCTCCATCAGGTTCATGTCTTCCGAGTCGTCCTTCCCCCGTGTCTCCCAAGTCCAGAACAAGTTCAAACAGCAACGATAATTTACATCTGAGAATTCTGCGTGCGGCTGGACCGGTTTTTTTTTTGGTATGACGGATGTGATGCTGCGTGATGCACTCAAGAAACCACGATTCGAGGAAACAGCGACAACAACAAGGACTTCGTACAGCCCCGTACATTTTGTATCAACCGTCGTTACGCGCAGCAAGCTTCTTGACAATCTTATCACGATGTCAAAAAACAAGGTCTTTCCTTGGACAACTGCGAGATCGTAGATGAATAACCAACTTGATGACCCACTGCAGTGTTGTTTCTCGTCCTGAATGTCTTGGAGATTGATAGCGTTTCCTTCATTATTTACAAGTAAGTTGTTGGGGAGGAGTATCTTTGCAGGCAAAAAGCCGTATCTTTGCATTTAGGGGGCCGTAGAATCTGCAGTAATGGATGAAATATGAGCTCCCGGGAGACAAACTACCGAGTATGAATACTGATTCCAACCTGAGCAGCTTTGATCTCAGAGCTCCGCCAAGATTTGGGACGACGAACATTTTGTCCGAATTATGGACACTGCAGGGCCAAAAGAATTTGTTTGCTCCCTTCTCTTTCCTTCCTGTACGAGGCGTGTTTCAGATGAATCGGAAGGAGTGTCATTCGCAACAAATGGACTTGTAATGTATTGGACGGTGGATGATAGAGGGTCCTCTGGAGGAGCTCATTTTTATGCAGGAACACGATCACATAACATCCTGTCACCAAGAAAAATTGTCAGCACATGTAGGCAGAAGAGGCGTGTTTGCAAAGTTCTCAGGTCAACTTCACTCTGATTTGTGTGAGGTAGGAACCACACCAGAATCAATTGATAGTTTGTGCAGAAGCGAGTCATTTGGCACCTGAACACCTGAACAACATTGAGGTTATCTCCGTCCGAAGGGAGTCCTCTGATATAACATCACGAAGTTGCACACAAAAGTGAGAATCTTCATTCATGTCAAAGAGCTTGGATCTTTGTGTATCGCTCTCAAGTGCAAATTTCACAAACGAGTGACGCCACTGTCTTTTGTCTATCTTACACAGGTAGCAATCGCCTCTGAGCACACCTCAAGGGGTGACCACGAAACTGTTGCAATTGGAAATTTATGTCCTGTGAACCCTGGAGTCAGACGTCTGCGAATGGTGCTCAGACCCTGCTTCCCCAAACACATGCAGAATGTTTTCTTTGGGATATTTTGGGATATCCAGTTTGGGACTGCATGTATGCAGTATTCAACTTGTGCAACTGCATGCATGGTCTTCAGATATTTGGGCACATCACATCATTTCGGCATGAGAATTGGGGTGACAGTTGACCTCTCGTCTGGCACTGTTGCCGTCCAAGTGGAAGGAAGTGTGTGTGAAATAATGTGTGCTGCAGTTTTGGTCAGTGGGTTGCTCATGATCCACAAATAGATCCAAAGAAGACAGGAATAATTTGGGCAAGTTTTCTATTTTTTTGCGAATATTTGAGCAGTGCAAAGACAAGGTGCACGCACATGCATGCATGGTGTTGCAATATACAAAGTGTTGCTGAACATCAGTCCTGCAGTGCATGCACTTGTCAATTTTATTTCATCAGACGTTCATGTGAAAAAATGTTGCTGTTCCTCTTTTCATGCACATGTGCACTGCAGCGGATGTCACCCTTCTCCATGCATGCATGCATTGGATCCGCGCACAGCCTTTCTCATGTCCAAAGATGAACTGTTACAAGTCAATGGCAGAAAAAAATAGTACGAAACGGTATTTTTCTTGTTGACATCAACCAGGAACACAAAAGTGAAACGGAAAATATAACACGTTGCGATGTCATGTCTTTGTCTCAAAAAAACGTGTATATACAATGGCTATCTCCTAAAAATGGGAAAAAAATGGAAAAAAATGGGAAAAGTTACGTTACAAAACGGCAAAGGACTGAGTGTTGTGAATCTTGTGGCAACTGACAGAGGAGCGACCACCGTTGCATGTTTTGTTGGTCACCTTCCGGAGGGGGGGGGGAGTGATCACTACAAAAACCTTTCTGTTGTCCGACAACCAAACATACAGTTCTCATTCCCGCATTGGGAATCAAAATAAGCCCACGCTCCATGATGTTTGGTTGTGCTCTCAGTGGGTGTGCACAAAGTAAAGCGCAGTCCAAGGTTCTTGAAAAAAGATTCAGCAACACGAAGTTCCCTGGCTGTCTGCAGATGCGCAGTGATGCTCCCAGGTGACAACGAAGGAGCCACAGGAGCCGCAGGATCTCAGCATGTCCAGTGGACGCGGTGGTCACAACAGGGCAGGGCCCGGCCCACCCACCCCCACACTGTACCAGACACCCCAAGAGCGTTTGGGTCGATACGGATGACGTCAGCCTTGCCTCGCTGGTCTCAGCCACGTGGAAAAAGCCAGGAGGCGCGATTCTGGGAACGAGGAGGTCGCGGCGTTGATTGTGGATCAGGATTACAGTGATTGTTGCGCGCCCATCAATCACGGGCGCGGAACACGAGAGATTAAACGGGTATTAGTGAGTGTGGTCGAGCCGCATCGCTGCGAGCGTGATCAATCAAGTCTGATGGGGCCCGCGCAGGGGTCGCTTTATGTTGCACAATGACCACTGGTTGGGAAATTTATTGGTCCATATGAGGAAAACTGCCGTGCATGAGTTCATCGTTTATGATGTGTATGTTTTCGTTGAAAGGGTTCACTTGTTCTCTGCAGATTTTACGTCACAGAGTTTTCTTCGAGTTCGTTTCGTGGTTCACAACCACTTGTCTGTGGCAAGCTCCGCGCGCGCGTGTCTGTCTGTCTGTCTGTCTGTCTGTCTGTCTGTCCACGTGAACTTGTTTGGCGACAATTTCACACAGATCTTTTCATGTGGATCAAGAACGATCATTGTATTCTCACCACATTTATGATGCTGAGACATCGAAGAGCATCATCACACCTGACACAAACTGTGGCAATGTTCACCCGCTTCTGTGGAAAAAAGCAATGGCAAATCAGGTGAAATTTTACAAGCTTGTACATCTGTGTCTCGCAGCTGTGTTCTTTTGTTGCACTGACCAATCCGAAGCCTGATCAATTTGTTAATTTTAGTTGATTCAAATTGGTTCAATAGACTCGAACAAAGCCATGGGTGCAGCGTTTTGATCAACGTGCAGTTGGCGCGCGCAGTATGCCCCCCCCCCTCCAAAGGCAAGTCCATGCCCGAGCACAGCAGGTCTCTCAGCAGGTTGACGTCATTTTGTCGTGTCTGCTGATGAATTGTTGCAGCAGCGTATGCTTTGCATGATGCTCCTGTCTGTGATGAGTCTGAAGAACGTGAGACAGATTGTTTGACTTCTCCATCATGTGTGTTGTCGGTTTGATCTGGCCCATTTATTTTCACAAAATTGGCTGAAAGTGGGTCATGTGGATCTTCATGTGGATGTACTTTGCCTGCAAGAATTTAATTACCTCTCTCAATCCTGATTTACTGCTTCACATGACTGTCATAATCTGACTGATGTACAAGGACAGAAGCATGTCAAGTTGTTGTTTTCAATGACGACGCTGGAGTTCAGTGATTGTGGTTGTCAAAGGAAAATGGCAAAAGAACAATGGCTTGTACGATCTGCCCAAGGCAGAAGACAGCAGTGCCCACAATTTCATTGGTGTGACATATTCCTCACCAGTCTACACACTGTGGAGAGGGTTGACTCAACAACGAAGTCAGTGTGTCAAAAAATCTCTGCATTAGACTTGGCGGGGGTGGGCGTCAAGACAATACTTTGTCTGCACCTGTCTGGTGAATTTTCAGCGCAGGTGCTCGCGTTTTCGTACCGCATCCACCCGTGTATAAGACGTACCTTTTTGTCCCAAATTTTAGTACCAAAAGCAGGCCGTGTCTCATGTATGGCTATAAGATTATTATATTTTTAATGTGACCTCATACCAGAAAATCAAGGCAAAAGTTGGGGTGCGTCAAGATTATGCTGGGGTGCCACTCATACACGGGTGAATACGGTGCCCTTCAAGTGATGGTGACGGCGAAAATTGTCAGAAAGCAAAAAAGCACAGACGAAGCCAGTGTTGGGGCGGACTCTGAGAGTGGAACAGTTGTCGGTTGTCCATTATGCATGGTGATTTGCCGCACTGATCTGATACGGAACTCACGCGAAGACGGGTCCAGCGCCGGCTGATTAAACATGGACAGCGGGTCATCTGATAGACAGCTCGCCGATACAAACAAGAAGTAATGACCAAAAAGGAAATCCGAGTGATTCAGGAAACACCCCCGACCCTCTCCCGCTCCGCCCGTTCCAAACGTGAGATGATGACGAACGACCTTTTGAAACGACGTTTTACATGCATCCAACGAGGTCTGGCTCAAAGCATTCCTGGCAATAACTCTCTTGAGAAATGTTCTTATCTTCCTGTCATATTGAATCAAAATGAGGTTGGTCCGGTCATCTGTGCCCTGGAAAACTGACAAGGTTCCTCCAAATCACGTTTGGTGTTGTGTGCCTTCCCTTTGGCCTGGCCTTCCTGCGAGCAAATGGCTTGCAGCTTTGCGCCGCAAGACCAAAGACAAATCTGCGCTCTCAGGCAGTCTGTTCAGGTGGTGCTCTCTGGTTTCATGCAAGGCTGGTGAATGAAGTGTTAGGGTCAGTCTGGAGTGACCAGCCACCTCCTGTGCTGGCAGAGTTTGATTCCAGAATCGGCGCTTGGCCCGTTCCCGTTGCCAGTTGTCGCCGCTGCAGCGCGGGAGAGAGCTGCTCGGCTGAATAATGCAGATGCCTTGAATATTTAATGGCTGAATGGTGAGCTGCTCCACTGCCGGTCGGCAAGCTGCAGCCTCAGTGAAGAGTAAAAGAGGATAGCAGGAGATATTGCCTGGTAAGGCAGCTTATTGCTTTCTCATCGGTGGGAAATGTGACAACAAACCATGTGGAGAAGGGGACAGTGTGTCAGGAGAAGTGCGAAGTCCTGCATGTGTTCATCACGATGACAAAACACCGCGATTAGAGCGCGATGGCGACCCGAAGCATGCGGGAGAGGACGTACGAGACGGGACTTCGTGGCTGGGGAGTGGAGTGCCGACCGGAACGGAAGTACGAGTGCAGGAGTGAAAGCGTGAAGTCATGATGCGTCTCACTCACAGCCGAGGTCTTGTGGGACCTGAAGGAGGTTGAAGTGCCAAATGAAACACAGCTGATTCGTTGCCACACTTGATTGACTTTTCCCCTGGTGCTTTGATTTCTCTGGTTGGAAACTCGGAAACACACTGGAAGCTCACGCCCTTTTCATCAGGATGTAGTCCCCAGACGGGCAGGACCAGCAACAAAACTCTGTGTTTGGTCAAAACCAACAGGATGTTAAGTTTCAATAGCATGCGGCATGCAACCTTTCAAGGCGGATAGCACTGAATCCATCAAGGATGTGCGTACACAGGGGAATGTACGGCAGGCACTGGGAACTCTGTTGTGCACGCACAGTAATCCTCTGGGCCCAGGCCCACGCAACATGAGAGCTCTCCACTGGATCGGGGCCACGGCCCGGCCTTATTAGTGCAGGGCTTGCGTGTCCAAGCACCCAGCGAGCTGGTTTAAAAGTTCGCATCGAGGATACTTGCTTTGTTGCGTTCACTCCTGCTTGGCAGAAGTGTCTTGCCAGTGGATATTTTTCTCCTGGTGTTGCAGCAGCCGAATCAGATTGTCCACGAATGATTATAGTCAGTGATTCAGGCCTGTGGGCGCAAATAGAGTTTTTATCAGCTTTGCTCGCATTTTGCAGTGACAATGATGAATCTGCACTAACATTGATTGAGACTTGAATGGAACAAAAAGCTGCTTCAACCATGTCAACGACAACTTCGGATTTATGTCAGCGAGTTCTCCTGAAGACAACTGATGACGAGGAACGCTCGTCTGTACCTGTGTCTTCAAACAGCGGAGAGTCCCCGTCAGGGACGCGGGGTCCGCGCCTCACGCTGGGCCCCGCTCCGGCGTCCATCTCAGCATCATGGTCAGCCCCTCTGTGGTTTGTGTCAGGTGCCAAACTGTTCGGCGGCGGTGGTGTCGGGGCAGCGACGGCGACGGCGACGGCGGCGGCGGGTCCCCTGCGGAAAGTGTTCCGCTCCGCCCGCCCCACAGACTTCACGCTCAGCGTGTACCAATGGATCCTCCTCCTGTTCGCCCTCCAACTCACGTCTTTGCCTTGCCTCACTCGGGCTTGTTATGTCTACCCTCCAGATGTGAAGGACCCATGCAAAGAGAAGGACTGTTCGTACGGCGCGCAGTGCGTGCCCTCGCTGGACGGGTTGACGGCGCGCTGTCAATGTCCGCAGAAGTGCAACCGCTACGGCGACAGCGTCGGGTCGACTCCCGTCTGCGGCTCCAACGGCAAGGACTACGAGAACCAGTGCGAGATGCGTCGCGCCGCCTGCAACGAGATGATGGACACCCGCGTCAAGTACTTCGGCCGCTGTGGTACGTATCTTTGTGCTTTCTGATTGATTCATTGGGTTTTGTAGGATTGGGTTTTCGTAAACTTCGAAATTTTTGCGTTGTTTGGATGGTTTTCGATGTGTCCGAAACTGGGTGCCATCCTGTGCTGACCACAACGGAATTGTGCCGAAAACAAATTTTGACATCGAGAAATTTTGGTTGGGAGTGAATCTGGAGTCCCCTTTTGACTCTGAACCAGCTCCAGAAACATGCACCATGATGGATCGACGCAGAACCAAGAAGAACGAGCTGTAATCTTCATAATTTACTTACACTCACGAAATTGAAGTCCACGGGGAGTGGCTGGGCAAACAATGGAACGAATGTACACACATTGCTGGTCGTCGCAAAATATAGCGTTCTGATCATCACTTTCAGGGGAAAACAAACTTTGGAAACATCCGTAAATAATTCATGTTTCAGCCAAAAATAGCCGAGAGCTGTTATAAACGGCCTTCTGCACAGTTATGGCTGTGAACGTCGCGCTGTTATTGGCTCACAGCGGCTGGGAAAACGCCACGTGTTAATTACACACCTGTTAAATTTCAATTCTGCAGCTGGTATCAACAGGAGAACCACAAGCTCTGGCAGAAAAGGGTTGAGATTTTCTGGCGACGTCAGTTGCAAGCGTGTGAAATGGGACTTGCAGTTTCCAACCTGGGAGCAGACCAACCGAAGAGGGAAACAAGCATGCACTTCCAAGAAGAAACCGGTCCTGGTGCCAAAGGCGTTTTCACTCCCCCACGACTCTGACTCTCTCTCTCTCTCTCTCTCTCTCTCTACGCGCAAAAACGCACAAACGCACACTTGTAGTTTGACGAAATATCTTTCCATCCTCGTGTTTCATTTCTGTGTGCTTGTGGTTTGGCGTTTTTTCATATGCAGTGCTCCCTGCTGTATGCGTTCTGAATTCCGTGACCCTGCAACACACTTGCCTCACCCGTGCGAGTTACTCTGGCGTGTTTGCCCGCCGCTTATGGAAGTGTGTCTGTGCAGCGACTGATGTGATTTCAGTGACAGCGGCTTTTATCGTCAAGAACTGGCGTTGCCTTTCAGCTCGCTAACTAGATGATCAATATTGAGGTCCTCAAACACCGCAGACAAATTTGTACTCCATTGTCGTGATCCTTCACAAAGGCCCTGAGCCCAGTCAATGTTGGCAACGACGGTATTGACGATTCCGTGAATCGGAAACTGCGGTGATTATTGGCAACTGGATCGTGTTGGGACGTAAACGAGCGCGGCAATTACGTTGTTACCTGAACACGAGCTGGACACGACAGAATCCGTGTGAGCTGTCAGGGAGACTGACCTATCACTTCCTCTTCCGTTGTGGGTTCACAGTCTCCTTTTCCCGCTGCCCTTCAGGCCGCCCGTGTTTCCTGTGACTGTGTGTGTGAAAGGGAACATTATGTCTGTGAACAACATATCCTGGGGATATTTATTTGGCTGCTAATGTCTGACATTCTGCCTCAACTGCTGAGGAACTGCAGTCGCAATGAAACGGCCCGTCTGGAAAGCCACATGCAGGGGGAAATCCCTTGACTAATGATTTCCACTCCGAGCAGAAGCTGTTTTAGTCAACTCTCATAATCTTCCGCTTAATATGGGGAGAGAGTAACCGGTGAAATTGGCGGAGGAAATGAACATGTCGCTAAGACCTGCGCATTCAATGGCTGACACGCGAATTCAATCAAGAAATGAAGGATGAGACGGAAGTGTTGGGAGCTGCAAATCTGAGAACTTGTAAAGAAAATATGTCAAACTCCCCCCAGGTGGACCTCATGTCAAAGCTGCAGAAACCTTCAGATTTCAGCGCCCACTCACCTGTCTGAACCTCACAGTGGGCCTTGGAAGCACTGACTCTGGTCTTTCAGAAACGGAAGGTTGTTGAACCCACACACTGCATGAACGAGACAAACAGTGGCACCACGAGTCTGGATGGAATCTCTCCCGCCGAATCTCCCTTTACCAGTGCAACAACTTTCTGCAAGCCGATCAATAGCAAGACCTCAAATGTCTCTGCTTGTTGTCGGACTTGCCTTGTTCGTGAAATCAAGTGAAAAGTGCATGGGAGCGAGCTGCCTTTCGTATTGCGAACGGAGCAACCTTTCAACGAGATGATGCCAACTGGTGACGGGTGTGGTATTGGCGTAATCGTTGATGATGAGGTGTAACCAGCGGTATTTGTGGTAGTTTTGAAGTGTTTTCCACTGCTTGATGAGCAGTTTGCGTGAATCTGCCTCCAGCACCAATCCAGATGGAAACTGCGTGCATCAGATTGTGGTTCCTCGCTCTATCGCATCAGCTCATCGCGAAGAGTGTTCCAAGTGTGCCGAGTTGCACGCAGACGCTGCTCCTCCTGCTGGTGTGATAAGCCAAGTTTTGAGTGCAGTCACTCGTTATGTCCACTCAGGCATGAGAAGACTTTTTCACAAATTCACTTGAAATTGTCAACGTGGGAATTCAACAAGAAAACTTCAACCAGATTTACAGATTTTTGTCACGGACTTCCAGATTGCAGACACGCTTTGACCTTTTCTCCGATTGGATCTGTTTTATCCTGCAGTGTTGCTGTTGCAGACGACTTCGTTCACCTTGCCTCGAACAGAATGCCATTCGCATCAAATCGACTTGCAATGTATTGGTCGGTGGATGATAGAGGGTCCTCATTTTTATGCAGGAACACGACCACATAACATCTTGTCACCCAGAAAATTGTCAGCACATGTAGACAAAGCGACTTGATGCATCCACAAGATTGTCGCATTGGTCGGAAGCACCGGAAAGGTCCCGCATATGCACATCGAGCTCCATAAATCTTGAGCAAACTGCTGAAAGTGATTGGGTCAGCAGGAACGAGTGTGAGGGCCCATGAGGATCGGGAGCTGCATCGGCGGACCAAACTCAATCGCGACGTCTGACGAACGTGAATGTGAGGACGAAAACATGCAAGTCCTCCCCCAGTAGAAGCTAAATTTGACACAAACTAAACAGTCAGAACAAACAAATATTTTCCCGTTTCCTTTCCACACGCATCAGGCCTTGGTCTCGTGTATATCTCCCGATCATGTTGTCTGGGCGCGGTTCGCGCCGTTGTTCCCGATGCCAACAGCTGGAACCGTATCTGCGGCATCTCGCGATTCCGTGTGCTGTGGTTGACGTGTTAGTTTTGACAGACGGACAGCTGATATTCGCAGCCTTTGTTGCTCATGACAGCTGAACCAAGTGATCGGAAAGTGTTGGCTGGAAGCTGATCAGGAGTCCTTTCACACAGGAGCACCGCGACTACAGTTGGGTGGGTGCGGTACTCGTATGAATGTCAGTGGTTCCTGCTTTCCGTGTCCTGGACCTCGGGCAGTTGTCCACTTCGTCTCGCCACTCCATTCCAGCCACACATCCATACAGCTGTATCAGGCTGTTTGCAGAAACAATGCAGCATTTCGTGTCTATTTAGGTGTTGTGCAAGCAGAACCCTGGACAGATGGGACCAGTGACAAGGCACAAGGTGGTGCGGGCAGTGATATTGCTGTTTTCTCTGTGTGCTCCCAGTGATAGAACAGTCTTTGGAACGCTTGCGTGCCCATTCACATCGTCAATCATTTTTGTGCAGCTTCGTCAGTTTAATTGTGCTGCAATGAGGAGCACATCTTTCTTGCATGAGGTAAAATACTCGTAGCAACAAGACGAACACTTACATACATCGTCGGTCGTCTCAATTGCGCAGAGCCAGGTTTCTCTGGTGATCTGCATCGTTTGGCTCCGAATTTGGCTCCGAACTGATTCATGTGCTGTCAACAAAACAACAAGTCGGAGCCAAAATGTCAGAACTGGCATTGAACCCTTTCAAAAAATGTCCGTGGGACAACGACTCAGAAATAGGATATTTGATCCCTCGGGCCTCCAACTCTGTTGATGCTTCGCGAATTTGCTTCAGAACGTTCATGCAGCGTGAAGAATCTTCGCAGTTTTGGAATGTTTGCCCAATGAAGTTGTCAAACCAAGATGAAACCCCCGATATTTCCCATTTGAAGTGCAGCTCGATACGTTGCAAGTGTGCCATTCCGGAATGTAATGCGAAGGCACTCGGTTGTTCAGACGGCAATCTCGGAGACTCGTACCTCGTATGAAGGTCCAAGCGAGGGTCTGATTTACGAGGACATTCTTTCCACGATGCTGGTCAGTAATATCGTCCATTTGTACACATAGACTAATGCACTGTCTGTTATTATAACTCCCCTGGCCGGAAATTTAATTTTGCCACAAAAGATGGACAGTGGGCAAGAGATAAAAGCTTATCAGAGCTGTGGCATCGGCGCGGGAACACAGCTCTATTTTCATCATGATCTGTCAGGTCGGATCAATGCTGCGGTGCATGCAGCGGTTTGTTTGTGTCCATATTGTGTATCCAGCGCTTTCGATGTACAGCCAAACTGCACTGCAATGGACGGCCCGAGAATTACTGCTCCGGTTACAGAGTCAAAGGTGCAGCATGATTGGGAAGCATTATTGTAAGTTGAGCTCGCTTCTGGGATCAGATGAATGCAGAGATAGGCCCCGATGCTGCGGCGTAATGGAGTGAAGTCGCCACACTGCGTTCCACTCCAGTATTCAGCCTGCGTCTGTCTTTATGAAAACAGACCCGACTTGCTTACAATGTGGTTGAGGAAGTGTCGGTGATAAGCTGCTTTCACACTTTACAATAAGGAGCCTCGGCTCTTTGCCGCTCCCATCTGAGACCCGCTATTCAGGGGAAACTGGAGCAGATACCCGGCCTCCCATCAGCCAAGTTAATTGTCATCTGACAGATGCCGCGTCCAATGCGATTTGTAAACTGCCGTGCGTATCATGTTGTTGACAGAGTTTTCTTGAGCAGAAATCCATTGCAGGTCTGTATTCAGTGTGTATCAGCCCCCCCCCCCCCACACACACAAAAGCCTGTTCTCTGCTTGTGGCTCCTCTTGTTCTCCGTCTACAATATTCTGTGTTTGGGTGGCTTCACAATTTGTTGTGTGTATGGGACCTGGCCCTGACCGAAAGGATGCACGCAAACCTGAGGCTTGGGTCAACACCTCAGTGTTCCTTCTTGTTTCCCTTGCTTCCCAGTGAAGTGCTGGGAATATTCATGCACATGCAGACTGTGCTTTGCCGCGTGAAATTTCCATTTTGAAGCTGTGGGAACGCCGGGCTGTGTTCCGCAACACGGGAGCGCAGAGTTTATTCTTTCGATCGCTTCATTGAGTCCCTGGAAGTTCTTTATCGTGCTCTTTTGTGCACACTGCTTCAGAACACAAAGCCCCAGTTCCGCCCTTCCTGACTCGGAATAAGTTCTGTGTTTCGGATCTGGCGTGCTTTGGGTTCCAGATGAAAAGAAGACCAGACAGCCTATCGCCCTACAGCGCTCCCACAGGCCTGTTGACTGCGAGGTGGGAAGGAAATACCATTCATGACGGCGCATGGAAACTTCTGCAATTTGCTCTTTTTTTGGCAAATCCAGTGAAATTGACAGTGAAGGGCCATTAGACTGACAGAATGAATGCTGTTATGTGTGTCAGATGTGGAAGTCGTTTGGTCAAGCATTCCGGATTTTTTGTGCCTCTCTTTCAACTTCATGTCGGTCGTAATTACCTGGGATGTGTGAGTGCTCTGCTCTGTATGGCACAATCAACTGTACGAAAGAGCTTTCAAGGCCGGCGCCTCCGTAATGTGACGTGATTTGGGTCAGAATATCAGCAATTGAATGACCACAGTGGGACTCTGGGGGAAAATGGATGAATCGTATGCAGCACTTGTCTGGCTGCAATCTTGACGCGACCAAATTTGCACAGAATGTGTTGAGCCACTGTTGAGTACCTCTCACTTCGATTTTGACAATGTGGTCACCATGTTTCAGCGCTCGTACACACATGCTTGTCCTTTTTTTGTTGTCCTCAAAGACATTTTGGTCAAGTTAGTTCTTTATTTATGTTGATTGGTGCCTTGGAGAAAGGTACACATGACAGGAATTTAGCCAAAACAGCTGTTTATTGAAACACGTGGAAAATGTGACGAACATCATTGTGTGTCGGTCTTTTCTTCAAACTCCTTTCTGTGTGACATCGTGCTTGAGTTGCAGTTTCTTGACGAAATCGTGTTTTGTTGAGTATGGCTGGGATTGGAGGCTCACAGGGCGTAATGAAGTCAAAGCCTTTTGTGTTCGTGATCGCGTCTTGACGTGCGTCGCATCAAGGGCGAGGCGCGTCCCCTCGATGTGTGAGCGCCGCTCAATAATGCATGAGTATCTACAGCCATCAACTGCGCGCAGGCCCCGAAAACCACATCAGCACGACGGTATTTTCTTGGCAGAATTGGGTCATCTTGGATGAAGGTAACGCGCTTTTCCGTCGAGAATACGAGCACGCACGGAAGGGGCGCTGAGTGAAGGACGGATACGGAGCGAAACTGACAACTATGTTTGGTATTCACGCGCATGCTTCTCAACAATAAATTTTCCAGTAACAATCACCAGGCAATAAGTATGGAAACCAGATGGTATCATTCGAGGGGAAAAATGGATATATATCATGTGTGTCGGCCGGGATGATTTATTCGGCAGAAGAATGCCGTTTCTGTGGAGAAGCCTCTCGCACAGCTTTTGGGTGTCTTCCTGATGAAAATGCCTGACTGAACGCAAATTTCACTTTTGTCTCATGCCACTTGGGCTCAGCGAGAGCAGCAGCGCAGGTTCGCTCCTCGGTGCCGTGGATTAGGGCCCTCGGGTGTGGACGGTGCTGGGGTTCCTGGGTTCCCACTCGTGACGTGTGATGGGCTCCAGGAAAGCAATCCACATTCCCCATTTGTGCATTCTGCAGTCACCGTTTTGTGCTGGAAGTCCTGTGCTCCACAACACGAACCACGAGCTTGATACTGATGTTGCTTTGTCGTTTTTTGTGACAGAACCTTGTTGGAAACACTGGTCTTTGCTTCAGCATGTTCTGCCACACGTGTAGCGACTTGACCTCCTTTTCTGCTTCATCCAGTTTCTGTTTCACGTGCAATCTGCGCCGTGGGCATTTCCATGACATTTCTTTTTCTGCAGAAAAGATTAGTCTGACTTGCGCTTGCTCACGAGGAGGTGACCTTGCTTCGAGAACACAGGAGGTTGTGTTGTTGCCTCCCGCGGAGCCCAAGTAATTATCAGTTGTCATTCCAGGTAGGGGCCTTGTGCGGAATGGATTGACTCACAAACGACCTGCCTGAGCTCGTTCAGTGTGTCCACACAAAGAAAGTCATCAGTTCCGCTTTTGCCAGGACATAAATGCGGAACAAACCACAAATCAGCGACGCAGCGGCTTACAACTAACGCGGAGCCCTTTATCGGCACCTCGCAGTGCTCAAGTCGAGAGGTGCTGGACAGGCGCGCTGAGACACATTAACACCAGCAGTTCGCTTTTTCCGGATCAGGAAATTCGAAAAAGCTACGCGCAGCTGCCAGACATGGCTAACCAAGCAGCAAAGTGGTAGAAATGTCCTTATCTGGCTCGACATGGGACAAAAAGGCCTCGCATTTGTCTGCATTTTGTTCGGTCTCGTGGGACCTTGAAGCGTTTGCAGGAAACATGTTTTGTTGAGGGAAACACTCGGATGGTGAAGCGTCCGAAACCAGCACTTACTGGTCAATTAATCTGCTGTGGGTCTCTAGTCACAGCTGTGCACCAAAAGCGCATGTAATTCCTGTCAGCCTTCACTCCCCGAGCCGCATTTTAGGAGACGGGAGAAAACAGTCGTCAGAGAGGGAAGAGGCCGCGAGTAATCTTGAGCGCTTCAACAGAATCCGCCCGCGCAAAAAAGGTCTGCGCTCGCCATTTCCACGAGCCTGAGTTGGTTACATATTTGCCTTGCTACTACAGTAGTATTGACTCATCGTCAGGCGAAGGAAAATGAAACGGTCTGTGTCTTGAGCCAATATTTTCTTTGGCCACTCCAAAGGGAAGACTTGGGCCGACACCGGGCGCTTGAAGAGTAATTATGGCTGGCGAGGAGACTGATACACGGTGTCTTCTCGGCTCGTGTTGCTGGAAACAGGGACGCGGGTTGTGACGGACCAGGACGATTAGCATCTCCTTACACACAGAATCCTGGACGCACGACGCAGCAGCCTTCGTGCTTGTCATATTCCGAGCTGCAATTTGTCATACGTGGCACCGGCGGCGCTACCTCGTAATTGTTTGCCTCCCTGCCTGAAGCAAGGCGTGCCAAATGTTATCGTTACACATATCATTGCCACGGTAACTGCCTTTTGCCTTCACAATAATTGTCAGGAGACGCACAGACATATTAACATGGGACCGTGGCGTTGTGTTCGTTAAATATCATATGCAGCTGCAATCAAGCTGCATCACGACAAATGCGAGCCGTGCACACGCCGAGCAAACTGTGATTAATTTCCGCTGCGGTATTGCAGTGTTGAGTTTCGTTGACTGCGTCGCTTTTGAAAGGTATTACGGATGAGGCGCTGCACCTCGTTCCTGCTGTCAGTTTCCATCCATGTGATTGAAATGGCTGCAGTTCCCGATTTATGGCCTTTTTTCGAGCGACAGATGCAGCACAGAAACAGTGGTTTCTCTGAGCACAAAGCAGGCTGGTTTCAGAACTGATGATCTGTCTTCTGAGAAGACTCTGAGATTTGTTTGGGTCGCTGGCTTTTCGCTTTGTCAGACCTGGAGCCGGATCGTCGACTCCAGATTGTCTGTCGCGCGAATTGGGTCACGTGCCTGTTGATGCGGCAGCTAACTCCAATTTCACGCAAGCTTTTTGTCTGTGAGGCACTAAATATTTAATTACGATATCCCATAAATACACTGCAGTGGGCCCCAAATAAGATATTTGTAATCATTAGGGCTGGGAAATGAAAGCGCCAGACGTAAGTCTCATTAAAGGGCATTCAGGAGCGCGAGCACATTTGGTGTTCGAAATGAACACGATTTACGAGTGTTTTGCCCACACGTTTGCATCAGACAGTGACAGAAAACGCGCAGAAGTTCCCAGTTGTGTTTCACTTCGCTCTGATCCATCAGCACCAGGAGACCAACTGCATTGCTTGACCGAGGGATGTTTGGTTTTTGTTTGTTGTTTGTTTTTTGGTTATTCTGGACCTTGTCGCACTGAAAATGTGTCTGCTTCTCCAGAAAAGCTTCAGATCAGTTTTCTCGTGGAAACATCAAGGAAGGTTCAGGTCATTCAAGTGGACCAACCGGAGGAAAGACTTCTGAACTCATTCAAAAATTTACTTGAACTGCACGCTGCGAGAGTTGCACACAACTTTGTTATGCCACCTGGAATCCCTGAAGATTCGAGACGTACGTGTGTCTGGACGCACAATTTGTACTCAAATGGAATGGGCACAAAAAGGAAACTTCTGAATGTCACCAAGGACATTTCTCTGCTTACTGCTTGCAACATATGTCGCCCCTCTGTGCCTTGCTTAATGCCATTAAGCTACTTAGTTGATGGAGAACTGCTGAATATTTGATGTTTCTGTGTGAGTTCAATTGTGACGGAGCTTTTGTTTGTTTTCGTCCCAGGCAATGTGCAAGGCTTTTCACTCTTCGATGTGACGTGCATCATGCAGGAGCTTTTTACCTTTTCTGTGCACGTTCAGTTTGCTTTTTCAGTATTGCGAGATTGCACAATTTTTGCATTCGTTGTTTGTGCTTTGTTTCCTTCAGTCCTCCTGGCTTGAATGAGTGGATTGTCACCAATTGTCGCGACGTTGGGTTCCAGGTTGCTTGTTGTAATCTGCTCATGATGCTGACCTGCTGAACAAAACCTTGTCTGCAAAAGCAGGACAGAAGTCACTCTGATATATTCGGCACTCCCAAGGATTATACCGCCTGTCTTGTGATACTTTGCAAGAGACCTTTCTTCAAAGAACCGCTTCCTCTGCTGCACAATTTGTCAGAAAGTGATCAAAACAACGGCGAGGTTGAGATGGGGGGACGATAATGAGTGCTGCACTGACAGACTCGGAGATGGACTCGCAGCGGAAGCCCAGATTAATGGTGTGATGGTCGTGCAGGATAAAGGCCGTGCTCAACACACGGTATTGACTGCGCTCAAACGAGGATGCATTCAGGGAGTAGACGCTTCACCAAGCGGAGAAAATCTTGTGCACCCTATTACACCAGTGATCCAGTTATATTGATTGCCCTAAATCAGACCCGGGCTTAACAATCTCTGACTCCTGCGCATTTTTATTATGTCATCTCCGTTATTTTATGTGAGCTTCATGCCGGGAATGGAGTCTCCGGTATTGGCGTCGCTGAAATCTTTCAAGAGTCTACAGCAGAGTGTTTGGGGTCTGCAATCCAAATCCGGCCCGGGCCCCTGCACCACAAAGGGCTCTGATGCGCCCTGCTGCCGTGGGACGTTTACATTTTTCTGCACTTTTTCCCAGGGGCAACTCGGTCTTCGGAACGGCCGGGACAATGGATGACAAATTGAAAAGTGGTCCGCAGAAGAGGGTTACAACGAGCTTGGTGCGGTTCGTTGTCGCCAGTTGCAAGTCGCCTCAGCACATTGCTTTCTTGTCCGTTATGTTGCAGGCCCGAGTCGCCCGCCGTAGCCTGTGATCATTGCTTTCCCATTTTGTAACCAGGGGTTGGATTACAGGGCCACGGAAAGCAAATATGAACATCAGGGAAACAGACAATTGGAAAATGTTCACGTTGTGGTGACTTATGGAAATGTCAATAAGGCTGAGCGACTGATGTCGATTGATGAGGACTGGGAACGGCTGAGGATGCAACATCTACGGGTATTTTGGGACAGGGTGTGCTTGTTTTTGGTTCTTCAGATGTATCTTTTGTTCTGCTTGTGCGAAAGCAAATGCGTCAGTGTGGAATTGTGAAAAATGAGACTTTGTGTTTGAGAACCATGCATAGATCTCGATGGGCTCTTGGTTTCTTTTTGGCAGCTGTCTGCTCGGTTTTTAATCAATCAGACCCGTGTCCCAACTGCCTGAGCTTGAAGTGAGCGTGACCTTGCAGTCTTCGGAGCGTCGGGCAGCTCAAGGTCGAACGGACCTTGTCTCTTCCAGAGATGGTTCTCTACAGCCCGGGCGCGCTGCGTCTCCGGAGCAGCCGTGAATCGAGTCGTCATCGTCAGCGATGAGCGCGAGACGCGTCGAGTGATGGATGCCGCGGTTGACCCGCTCCGGACTGGAGCGCGACCCCGTTTTAATGGATCGGACTCGCAGAACGCGAGCGCCACGAGGAGACCTCTTTGTCATTGTGATATTCAATTTGATGTCCCAGAATGGATTTTGTTTCTGCAGTGAAAGCAGTCCCTTTGGCAACTGACACCGACTCACTGTGGGTTTTGTGCTGATCCATGAGGCTTGGGTTGTACGATGGGTTTAGGATTTCAAACACTGGCTGTTGTGGCAGGATAGTGCGATGCTTTCATGTTGGCGTTTTCTATCACAGGAGTTTGCGAACCGAATCAACCTCGAAGACTTCGTGTTGTTGAACACAGACATGGCGCCTGCCTGGTTGCAGCAGTTTCTTGAATACTGGTGCTGTTCAAGTGTTTGGTGGAATTCCAGAAACTGGAGAATCAAGGTCGTGTGTCCACAGGTGCACGGCCGCGCGTTGGCCGGAGACAGCTGGGATCAGCTGATCTTCCGCTTTGTTGCAACAAGACACTCGGAGTTTGCTGGAATCGGGGGAAAAGAACGTTGTGCCCCGTGTGTGCGTGTGAAAAGATCCATTAGGCTCACTTTACCGCTTCGCTGCAGCGGCTGTGTGACGATCAAGTGCAAACCATTAGTGGTCCAAAAGAAGCGAGAGCTGGTCCGTTTGTGGAGCATAAGCCGAATTTCATAGTCGCCCATATACATGTGGGGCAGGCGTGGGAAGCACTACATAACTCTATTACGTGGGCCACTGATCTTTACTGCACCCAAAGCAGTGATTTAGTATTGGAAATGTGAGAACGAACAGAGGTGCGTTTGGACACGTTTTCGTGCTCCCAGCAATCCTTTGCTGTCGTCTTCAGTTTGAAAGCTGTGCCAAGTTGCCTGGCAATGCTCCCCATTTGGGAGGAAGGCTTTATTTTCTCTTACTCTGGTGAAGAAAGAAGGAAGGGTCTTATTCAGGAATCTCCTTCTGTGATGGACACGTCTTTATCTCCTGATTGGGTGAGTTCACAGGAACTACACAACACATTTGTACACAGTCCAGTCCCTCGGGGCGACATCTTTCTTCCGCGTGGACCTTTCTTCCCTGGACAGTTCGAGAAAGGAAGTCACTTGAGAATTTGTTCTGGGGAACTGGATGTCGTTGGAGACGAGTTTGGGAAATCCGAAGGCCATCTTTCTCTGGTCATCTTGTGTGAGCCCGTTTTTGCACGTTCTGCCTTTTGTTGCACCTCGGCTTCATTTGCTGGTTGTGCCAAGACAAGGGATCCACCTCCAGATCAATGGAACATGAAAGCGTTGTGAGAGTTTTTGAAGAAGAGAATTCTGGGCTGTGCAATAAAACCGGCGTTGGACTAATGGTATTAGTCATTGATTGGTGAGCAGAAACGAAAAGACTGTGTCAATAACTGCGTGTTTTGTGATATCCATCTCCGGAGCAAAGTTTGCCGCCACCAGTCTGGAACAGGTTTCGTTGCAGTTTTCACATGCACAGTGATTGCGATCGGGAATTGCACGCACCCCCTGGGGACCGGCGGTCCGGTGCTGCTAATCAGATTTCATCTCAGTAATGGCGCTCGAGTCCTTCAGAATGTTGTATCAGATTTTGATTGGGACCGTAAGAATTCACAGTCGCGTGGTCCGTGTGACGGCCAACGGGAGGAGCGTCGTGAGGGTCGTGAGGACAGAATGCACTGGTCAACGTCGGCGTAGATTCTGCCCAACTGGGATTTGATGTCACTTTCAGAAAGTTCCTTCAACGACTGAGCTTGGTTCGAGTTGCTGCGATGAGGTTGTTTGAGCTGGCTGCTCGGCTATCGGCGCGCTTGTTTGCACCAACTTTTTGAAAATGATCAGACGATTCCCCATTCGTTTTACCGTTTCGCTTGGCAAAAACTCACCGAAACACTTTTGTGCTCAATGCGTACTCTGTTCTCTGTTGGAGTTTTTTGGCGGGTGATCCTTGCTTGCATGCATTTTTGATGCTCCCAACAAAGCTGGGACAGATCGATGGTTTCATCCACTTTGCGTGGAAGGAGTGACAGCACTATTTTTCAACACACCACCTGAACTGCACGCCCTGTACGTGTCTGGAAGATGCGAATGGACTCGTATCTGCCGTGCAAGAGCAGATTCTTTCTCAGGTTCGACTCGGCGCAGCGCTCGCTGTTTGATGTTGAGGTGAAATACCACCGCCTTCATCTCGTTGATTCAAAGCTCCAGATTGTCTCCGTCCAGGCCACTCTCACGAAACATTGACGATTGAAGGCATCGTGAAGTCCACCAAGCCCAACTTAATTTAGATACCGTACCAGTCAACTAAAATGTGCTACAGCTTGGATTGATGTCGGCCTGACATGTCATCGCGCCATCAAAGCGAACCGAAGGAATTTTTTGTCAAAATGGGATTTCTTGGGCGAAACACGCACTGAAATTCGGCAGTTGGAGGAATGGGGAGAGTGCACACTCACATTCCAATGCGTCCAGCACTTTTCCAAACAAGTGTCCAGACTTGTTGCAGTGCTCGTGTGATGTCTTTTGTTGAACAAAAGTGTTTGTTGTAATTTTTAAGCCCGGGACACCGGGACATTCTGTCCAGCCGCGGACTTGGTACAGTCGTCATGGTGGTGTTCTCTGTGTGTGTGTGTGTGTGTGTGTCTGTCTGTCTGTCTGTCTGTGTGTGTGTGTGTGTGTGGATGTGCACCCTCATTTTACCAGTGGGGGTAAAACAAACTGTTTGTTTTCTTTGTTGCTGTGGCCCTTGCTCCAATTCACCAAACCAAGAATTCCTTGCTTTGCCAATGGGTAAACCAATGGTTGGTTATTTTAACCCCCACCCCCACCCCAACGAAACCAATGGGTGGTTACTTCCCTTCCTATAGCAAAGCAGCTGTTGATTTACGATGTTTTCTGTTCAGAAAGAGTATAACTACCAATGGTGGTGATGATTGCCAACAAAAGCCTCGACCTCATTGATATTTAATCTCATGAGGGTTTTTGTGCTTTGGTTTTGCAGCCTCAGTTCTGTTTCTCAAAAAAAATCACAAAATTGGGAAATAACGCACAAGGACATGTTGATGGTGCTTCAGTGGCAAACCCAACAGAGACGTTACGTTGTGGTTCTCAACTCTTTAAGTGTTTGTTCGTGTGCTGTGGTTGTTTTTGTTTCCCTGCCTCCTTTTTCCTGAAGTCAGCTGGATGGAAGCCGTTGAAGGATGTGACCCAAATACGTTTCCAATAGCGCCTCCTCACGGTGCTCCCACAGGGGCTCCTCACTCCCCGAGACTCGTACATCCGCATCAACCACTGTGCAGCATCGCATCCATTTGCTGCTTCCCTGAAGATGTGGGCCTCGTACATCACGACGTCTCTGTCCTGCTCGAAACAAAACAGATGTTCCCGGAATCAGGGGGCTCCCAATTAGGATTCCTCAATCCAAGCTAAAAATATACCAAATGAAGTGTTTTATGTTGCGTTGGTGTCAGTAGTCAGGTGGTTACAGAGTAGATCAGCATGAATGGGTCAGAGGGGAGTCGTTTATGGACTTGCGGCAGGTTCTCCATTCTCACTCGTGACTCGCGGATCCTTCAGCGCTGATCAATCAGCGACTCTAATTACATGTTGGTCCGCGCGGACCGTGGCGGGGCGAGTCCGTAATCTACCGCGGTACACAGACCCGCCGCAGCCGCCGGTGGTGGTGGCCCCACCCTCCGAGCCGTCCACCAGCCGCGAGTCTTGAGGCTCAACAGGCTCTGAGTGACGTTTACGAGCATTGCAGTTCTAGCTGCATATTTGCTGAAGGATGTTGGACATCACATCAACGTGGACTCCGTGGACTTGAGCAAAGGAGCCATTTCCGCTTGGAACTAGCGCCGACATTTTTTTTTGTTTCATCTCCCTTAGATAAAGCTGAGCATGTTAAAAGCAGCTTTAGAGGGATGTATTCTGGACAGAGCTGAGGCGAGAGGCTGACAGGAAGCCGTGGAACTCACTTGATCCAATTTGTACATTAGGACAGCGCGCAATCTTTCGAACCTCGGGGAGCCCACTCTATCCTGGATCAATAGACACCATTCACACAGCAGCGCCATCGTCCAGCGCGATTCACTACCAAGCACAAAGCGCATCGTTCAAGAGCTGTGCTTGCAGATTTTCTTTTTCGGGTGAAAAGTCCCACTCGATCAGTTTCGGGTCACCTCGCCACTCGTTTTTACGCGCGGCACGCCATCAGTCGTCCTTTCCGCTTGGAGCAATCACCATCGTTGTGTGTGTGTGTGTGTGTGTGTGTGTGTGTGTGTGTGTGTGTGTGCATGTACTGCTTCCAGGAGTGCTCATACCTGACCCCCCCCCCAACAGGCCCTGCTAGACCCCCTGGGCACTGGTGCCCTGGTGAAACCTCCCGGACGCTTCAGACAACACAAACGTTTTGTCTGAAGAATGTGACAAATGCGTTGAGTTCTTCCTCGACATGAGAGGGAGACTTGGGTACAAACTTGGACCCTCAGTTTTCACTCTGCTCAGCTTCGGTGTGCAGCTGTCTGCTGTTGTGTGCCCAAGACGACCTGACACTTACCGGTACCTGGACAATTCCACACCCCCGTGAATTTGCGTGAGGACGTTTGCCAAGAGGTGGTCAGGCGAAGGAATGAGTTCCGTCGTGTTCAATTGTGACAATCAATTTTCCGGTTCCTGGTGTCTTCGCAATTATCCCACGGTGAGATCGACTTGGGATCTGATGGGCATGTTTGTGAGTGCTCTCAGTCTTTTCAGCAAAATGTGAGGGCAAAGCAACGGAGGAAACTGAAGACATTGTGAGCATCTTGTCACGGCTGATTCTCCTGTTGTGTGGTTTACCCCTTGATGCGCAAACGTCAGGAGTGCTTCTCCAGTGACTTTGGACAAGAATCGTGTGTGTGTGGTGTGTGTATGCGTGTGTATGCGTGTGTGTGAGTGTGTGTTTGTGCGGAGTGACCGACTTTGCCCCTCTCCGCGAATAGCATTTCACAACGACTATTCTCACGATTTGCTCTGTTGCTGTTTTTCAGATCCGTGCGACGGCTACGAGTGTCCGACGGCGCACGTGTGTCAGCTCGACGAGAACCGGAAGCCGATGTGCCGCTGCAACGGGCTGTGCACGCTCGAGTTCGCTCCGGTGTGCGGCTCGGACGGCCGCACCTACTCCAACGAGTGTATCATGCGAGTCGAGTCGTGCAAAGCGCGCAAGCAGATCCGCGTGCTCTTCCGAGGAGAGTGCAGCTCAGGTACACCTGTCACTCTCATAACTGTTGGTAAATTAATTTGGCTTGTTGCGTTGACAGTGACTCCATGTGCTGCCGGAACTTTGGCAGCCGCATTCGCCTCAGTCTCCCATTTTCCTTTGGGCAGCACCGGACCAGTTTAGCACAACCAGACCGTTTTGTTTTCCTATTCTGGTCTGCATTGAACTTGAAGCTGACGTGAATGCCCGTTGGACTTTCTGATGCAACGCGTGTAATCTTTGATGGGAAAATGTGTTTAGTCTGGTGTTGACGACATGGTCTGCCTGAAGAAAGATTGGAGACAACGCAAGGCAAAGAATTTCGATTGAATTTGATGCTTCGACTGAGGAAAACAAGGGAAATCCAGAAGCAAGAGCAAACAGAGGTTGCAGCTCGCAGCATCAAATTCAATAAAGTGTAATTGGAAGTGTGCTGCTATTTTCCTCAACAGCAACTGACGTAGATCCAACTCCATTTTCCACACACAATTCAATTTCAACATCTTTTGCAAGTTTTCCTGCAGTTTGCTGTTTTTTCCTGTTTGTTTTGCAGCTGATCCCAAACTCAACTTGTCTTGCAGGAAGGACTTAAAATTTTCACGCTTCTGTTTGTTAATTAGATCTTGGCATGACGGAAGCAGAAGTAAGAAGTAAGTCTTGGAGAACCTGCGAATCTCGCAGTTACCAGCTGTACCGAGACGCAGCCGTGTATCCAGTCTTTGTGTCCGATAGCAATTTTCACTAATTGGTTTTCCTTGTTTCTCAGAATAGCAGTACCAGCTCGCTGCACACTAATGGTGTGTTTAAGAAATGAAAAACAGCCTGCGGGAAAACGTGTTCCACTGGGGAAAGAGTTTTTACAAGGCTTTTCTGGGTTTGTACAACAGATGGGTTGTTCGTGGAGACCAAGAACAAAGTGGAAGCGGAAGATGATTTTGTTGCCAATGACTGTCATGTGAGTTGCAGAGGAACATCTCGCGTGTGTTCAATCATGTTCAAATTGAGTTATATCTCGGGAAGTCTTTTCCATTACAGCAGCCTCCAGGTTTTGACATGAACATCCCTCTCAGGTCTGCAGGTTATTTCTGGGAATAGGACGCAGCGTGCTGCTGGGGATCTGGGGGGCGTGTGTCTACCATGGAAACATATTCAGACCCATTTCCTTGAACTTTTCGTTGCACACGTGACGTTTTTTTGTGGATCTGCCCTCGGGGTGAGGAGTATCCCGGACGAGGCGATTGGCACTCGACTCGTTGTTCTCGCCTTGGTTCATTTCCTTCTGAGTGCACGTGATCAATCTGGTCGGAGCAGAGGTCGGTGCATTGTCCTCTTGTTCTGGGTGTCTGGGTCCCGCAACGCACCTGCAGACAGGTTGAATCGTGTTGTTTCTGCAATGGACTGGTGACCACATTCGCAACATCGCATTTCGTCATGGAGTGTCTTGTAACACCTTCGATGTGCGGTTAGAGAAGCTGCAAGCCCGACTCATCCTGGCTTAATTGATTTCAAAAGAAGGAGAAAATCGGATTCAGCATTGTTTGCCTTTCATCAGTGTTCGTGTGTAGCAGATCCGAAGCGGCTTTGCAGAGAACAGGAGCTCAGAGCGCTTCCAGGAACATCTGCTGAGGAGACGAGCAACACTCCGCGGAAGTGTCGTCTTCCAGCCGCAGTCGCTCACGACACCGGTTTGCGGTTTGTCAGACATACTTCATGCATGGGAATGAAATATGCAAGCGGAGACTCTTGGTTCCGAGTTGAACCAATTCAGATGTCGACTGTACGTCAGAAGACTGAAGCCACCGTGGCCTGAATTATGGTAGTGGGACTTGGTAGAAAGCACTCAGGACAGGGCCCGACCTGCTCTCACTGCTGATATACTTCAAATTTGCTTCGCAGCACATGACCAATATCTATGTGTTTACATGCCCAGCGACATCCACAAATATTTCTTCAATGTCTGAAGTCTGCAGTGCAGGCACGAAGCAGGGCAACATTTTCATCAATATGCGGGGTCGGGCCACTGCTTGAATCCATATCCACAACATCTGTGGGCGGTTAAATTGAACTGCAAGGAACAAAAATATCTGCCATCTCTTCAGCAACAAGATGTATCCAAGAAGAAGAAAGCATGCAAATCGCATGCTTGCCACAAGGGCAGCTAAGAAGCAAAGAAGCGCAAAACTTCTTCTTCCAAGCACTCTAACCCGGAAGCATCTTTTACAGTTGGAAAACACTGAAGGGCTCACATGAAGTGGTTTTTGATACGAAATCGTGTGAAACAGCACACATGTGCTTCCGAGGAGGTTGAGATCTCGACGGACCGGGATGGACCGTTCCAGCACCGCATGGAGACGAAGCCATCAGTTTTATGTGCAGCGCGGTACACCCGGGAGAGGCTCTTCTAATTTGTTCACGATATATATCCGGGAAGCGATGCTTCTACTTCCTTCTGGGCGTTAAGTCCAGGGCGGGAGAACCGAGAGGTGCAGTACTTGGGGCGGGCGGGTGTTGATGCGGGACGCAGGTCTCAGCTGTTTGTGGCGACGCGGCGTCGTTCCATCCCCAGCCTTTGTGTGAAGTGAACTGTGGGTCAAGGCCCAGTCACTCTCGAGGTGAACGCACCGCTTCGCCACATCCTCCACATCCACTGGTTAGAAGCCGATTTTCGGACAACATTGTGTTCAGCTGTGTCAGTTTGTTTGTGTGTTGTTCACCCTGTAACTTTCCTGGTCAGTGTTGTTCGTTTGGTATGTCTCTGTGCTTTGTAAATCGGACCTTGCTTGGGATTTTCCAGTTGTTTTCAATTGGCTCCTGCTTCAGCGCACGAAAATTTCACCAAATTGTGACGATTGGTTCTACGCAGGAGGTGTGGAGCGTGCGTCGGTTCGCCTTTGCAGAAAGGAGTCGCAGCCACATGCAAATTCATGCACCTTCGTTCTCAGAGCCCGCAATGGCTGTCGTGGTTTCATCAAAACGGCTTCATCTCTCAACACTTAACTGACGTGAAATCTCGTTGCCACCCTTTCAAGTCAGTATTTCCTGGTCTAATTGATTGCCTGAAGTAAGCAAGCAGGAAAGAAAGAGTGCCTTGAGGGAGAAACACCGCGGCAACCACTATTTGTAACAATCATTCAATTTGCGACAAACTGGAGCTGTTCTCCTCTGTCACAAGCTAGAACCTAATAGACCATCAGGTGCAAATTTGTTCCTGTGTTTGCAGTGAGAGCAAAACTGGTTTGCCAAGCGGTTAAAGTGATTGAAACCGTGTTTGCTTCACAAATGTACAAACGGCTAGTTTTGAAAAGCCTGTTGGTCGTAGCCTGGGGTCAGTTTTTGTGATTTTGCCTCACCAAAGCTGGAATGCTTTGATGCACCTTCTCAACTGAATTTTCACGATCAACTCAAGAAGCTTGTGTCCGCCGTCAAGAGACTCCCGTTTTCTTCAACTTCCTTTCCAGCTAAATCTTCACGTAAAATTTGCTTGTGTCAAGCAAAAATACGACATCTAAAAAAGTTTTTCCCCAACACATTTGCATTCTCAAGTAAGAGAAAAAGGCTTTCAAGGAATTTACTGGAGGCAAAAAGTGTCCCTTGCTTCCATTAAAAGTTCACTTTCGATGCTTCAGCTCCATTTGCAGCGATAGCGCGGAGAGCTAATTAGGCCTGAGAGCTCTGCAACAAGACAGCGGCGTCCCTGAAATCTCCTTCCTCCGAAAGGAAGACAGCCTAATAGGTTGAATAAACTAGCCTCGAGATGGGAACACGACGCTCTTTCGTGACCAACTCCTGCAACAAGCCCTTCAACTATTACTTGACACTGTGGGCTGTGTGCAACCTTCTTCTACAGAGAAAGTTGTTTGCGTTGAATGTTCATCACCACAGCAGAACTATGGTAGTGTCCAGTTGTGCCTTTTCGTGAATGTCTTGAAGAAAGGAGTGAACCTTGAAGAAAGGAGTGAGCCTTGGTTTTCAGCAGCCGTGTCGAAAACGTTTGCTGTACACAGTGACTTTTCTCTCTTTCTCCAAACTCCCCAGAGGTGGAGGAGCAAGTCACTTGAAAAGTTGCTTGGATTTTGGAATTGAGAGTTGCCTTCTTGTTGTTGAAGCTGTGGTTTCAATGAAATCTTCGACACACATTGTCATCTGGACAGTCTTGGTTCCCCTTGTTTCCCACGGGAAGTTCACGGCTGTCGTCGACAGCGCGGGCTTTCGTGATCCTGCTCATCTGGGCGTTGTGTGAGCGTTGCCAAACATGCAGGTTGCTGGTTCGCTTTGAGCGAAGGCTGAGACACCTTTATTTTGCAACATGAAGGCCATCTCTGGTTAATTTACAGCGTGGTGGCTGTGCTCATCTTCGCACAACAGGAAGCACGAACAAAGCGAGGAAGCGGACAGAAACTGCCTATTTTGGGCACGCCACTTGTACCGTCTGTGGAAACGGTAGTGGAACAGATGAAGCAACGTGATACAGCATTGTATCATGTGCACAAGAAGCCGTGGCAATCTCCTCGAAACAATCTATCCGCAGTGCCTGTAGAAGACCAGCTCTCAAGAGACCTCCCTTGAACCTTTTTTTGCGGGTGCCGGTGAGACCTTCTATCTGATTGTGCCGCTCTTTGTAGGCACATTTTTGACAGCTGTGGGGCAGAAATAGGATCTGCATGTACAGGGAAGAACCAGGCGCATTTGTTCGGTGTCCTCAGAAAAAGGAAGTCTGAAAGAGGAGAGATTCTCTGTCATAGACCTGCTGCGAGATGAAAATGGATGGTCTTTGTTCAAGAAGACAACCACACCGATGAGATGTTGTTTACGTTTCCAAAGAAAAAGGCTGGTCGTCTTGTGAATACCATTCTTTGAGTTTCCCTCTGTCCGTTTTGAGACTGAATCAAGTTTTCTTTTTTCTGTGGAAATGACTTGACGTTTCGAGAGGAACTGTGGAACAAAGCTTGACAGGCAATTAAGCGAAGGTGCCTTGTGATTCCGCGCCCACTTCGCGCGGTTTGATTACTTTGGCGCTTCTTCTAATTGAGAACGAAGTGAAGCCCGTCGAGCCAAGTCTGGTTGCAGCGTCACATGATCAGTATGCGCATCTTCTTGTGTTGCTAAAATGGGGCCTAATTGTTAAATTGCCGGCAGCTGTAGCAATGGTTGACTTTTGAATGGGACAGCTTGGATGTAATTTGCGTGGCAAAGCCATGAGTTGAATTCTGATCAGATCTGCAGCCTCGATTCAGCGTGGATCCGATTCCGTTGTCCATGCCACACACTGCGAGGCTTTGCATACTGTTGAGGTGAGATTGACGGGATTCTGTGATGTGATCGTCCACTGCTTGATTTGCATTAATCCCTTCATCTGAATCTCATCTCAGATTCCAAACTGCTGATCAGAAGTTGTCATTTATCGACGCATTTGTGGCGAACAGTTCTTGTGAGTGTCCTTGCTGCTTGAGACGATTGAAGCTGGTAATTGATACAGAGCAGAACTGAATCAACGTTCGTTTCTGGATTCAGAATTTTGTTTCAGGTCTCATCACGTGCAGACAAACTTGGGATACATGTTGTGTGTTCACGTTTTGTTCCAGGGGGCTTTGGTGTGAGCTGGACGTCACAACCGAGAGGAGGAGCTTCTCATCATTTTTCCCGACAAATGAAGATGTTTGGTTTCGACTGCATGTGAAACCATGGACTGGTCCTGTGGTTCCCATTGACCCAAAAGCTGGCGGGAGTGCGCAGTGGTCGTTCTGTGGAGCGTAATGGCTATTAAAGGGTTCCGTGCAAATGCCGAAGCAGCTCCGGAGTTGTCTTGGCAATGTTGGTCGCCTGGCGTGGCGTCGGCCAGTGTCTCCGGCATGTTTTTTCGTCACAACCCAGTGTTTTGTTTTCAGCAACTATGTCTTTTGTCGTTACGAATCGCAAATCAAATGACGAAAGAGAAACCTTTCAGATTTGGCTCGCAAATGTGAGGCGCACATTTTGCAGCGAGTTGTCGTGCAGCGGTGGGTGCAGCGGTGTCGTTCTTGAGGAAATACTTGTCTCTGTTGTAGATTGAGAAATGATATCTTGCCCGTTTTAGGCAATTCTGTGAATGGAATTGTAGGAGATAAGTATGATGTTGACGAATCGGCTGGTGGTAAATGGCTCTGGGTGCTAACACGACCGTCACCACATTCTCACCCGCGCCGCTCGCATTCATGCCCACCGCCTGAAATAAATCGCCCACTAATGAAACTCTTTGGCACCATATTTCGCGCGCCGCCAGACTCACTTGAGAGGACTTTTTGCCTTGTTTGGCTGCGGCAGTGGCGGAAGGCATGAATGTGTGGGAGCGAGGCCGCGCGTGCGCAAGAAAGCACTGTGTATGAAGCACCATTTGTTCCTGTCACTCTGCGTATCACTGTCAAGACATGTGTTTTTCCATTTTTGAAAAATTTGGGGTTTTGAGGTTGTGTCGCGGAACTGGGAGAATTTTGACAGCCGCGTGTTCCATCACCCTCTTTTCACCGCTTTTTGCTTCAAGAGAACAAGAAAGAAAACGTAAATCCATCTTCTGTCAAGTAGAAACAGATTTGTCGTGATGAAAACAACAAAACAGATTTGTCAGAGAAACGAAAATGACTAAAGACGTTATGAAGTGAATGACTTCGATTCTGGGCCAACAGGAAACAACGACACTTCACTTTCAGCTGTTCTCTCCAGGTGCATGTCTTTTGTCCGGCCTTGAGTGGTGCCATTTGCTAAATGTTGTAACTCTCTTCCTCACTGTTTCGTCAACGTACGTATAAAAAGGGCAAAATCGACCCTGTCTTTCGACGCTTCTGACAGTTCGCTTTTCGTCTCACCCCTAGGAAACAACCCATGCAATAGCTTATCGTGCGGTCCTGGCGAAGAGTGCCGTGTCGACAGAAACGGCAACGCCAAGTGTGAATGCCCCCCTCCCTGTGAACAGGTTTGTCCATTTCACTGAATCTTAAGTGTCAAAATCGCTCGGCAAGTTTCCGCTTTTGAATCCTGCGCAGGGGAATGTGACGATTGTAACCAGTGTCCTCTTGGCGTTGCAGGTGCTACGACCGGTTTGCGGCAGCGACCATGTCACGTATGATAACGACTGTGAGCTGCGCCGACAATCCTGCCTTAACAAGCGTCCTGTTACTATCGCTTTTGTAGGAGAATGTAGTGAGTACACTCTTCTGCAACCTAACGTGTGACGATGCTGCATTCCCTCAAATGAGGATCGAGGATAAGTAGTTCAAAAAGGTCGAGGCGCAAACGCAACAGCCATTGCTTTTTCACCGACATGTCTGCAGTTTGCCCACTTCGAAGTTGCACATTATTAATCGGCACTGGAGTTAATTTTGCACGCCTTTTCGTGAGAGCCTTGTATGGAGCGCCATGTCACGCGCTTGTCGAGAAACCTTGAATAATTTTGCAATCATGGTTTGGAGGGAGAGGTTCGCGTCAATAATGAGTGTGTATCTCCGTCCTGCCATGCCACCCCAAATCGAACTCCCATCGCAGCGATTGGATGAATCATTCCCGAAGAAACAGCTAATCTCCAGCTACCACGAATTGACATTTCATTTCGATTTTGCGCTCACGTCCCACGTTGGGCACAGAGGGCGCATTTTGGGTGGGAACCTGGTGGGAAAACTTGACCCGGTTTCTGCTTCCGGGCTGAAGACGTCTTGAAAGGCGTCCTCCGTTGACCAATATTTCTTTACTCCACACTGAACTAATGGTCCGATAAGGAAACGATCTGGAATTAATGTGCCTTTCGTGGTATCGCTGACTGAAAGGTTAATCCAAACACGGAGCAGCCAAGGCCCAAAGTGGCTGAAGGTGTCTTTATTCTGATCTGCCCTTCTATCTGGTGTGATCTTCATTGATAATTGTGATAGATAGGGGTCGTGCCTCTGATATAAATTCCGATTCGAAATAAAGTACATAAATCCTTTCCCTGAGAGGGCTGCCACGAGAAAGATAAGAGACAGGTCTGCTGTGATCTATTGAGAACCTCCCTGAATAGAGAATGAAAGACACAAAGCAAAGACGCTCTTTGTCTTCAAAGCTGGAGCAGATACTGTTGTTGTTTGGGGTGATGGATTGCGGAGATTACGTGGGGTTCTGAACGCAGAAATGTTAGTCTCTATTGATAGAAAGTGCCGTGCAGAATACAGCATCACCAGTGCTCCTCGGTTTCTCCTTGAAGACTGAAAATCTCACTGCAAGTCGTCCGGAGCCTCCAAGTTTGCCATCTCCGGGCCGGTGGGGGGGGGGGACTCCGAAACCAGTTTTGCTGTTTCAGGGATGTTCTGTTCAGACCCACTGATGTCTCAGATGTTGAGTTTGTTCCAAAGTTCAAAAAGTGAAAAAAAAACTTCCTGAAAACTTCCTGTGCAATCTGATCACAGCACCTTGAAAAGCAGCTTTGTTCGGAGGTGAAGTCAAATTAACTTCATTCGAAAGCAAGGCTCGCTGACGTGCTGGCAAGTGTCTTCAATAATGGAAGGTCGTCTTGTCTGCTCGGAAAATGTGATCTTTGCATTTCGTTTGTCCTGCCTCTGTGTTTGCTTATGAAGGCAATTAGGCGGCTTTCTTCGGACAGCTGCGCAGCAGAGGCTCTGGAGGAAGAGTCCTTTGAGAGCGTGGACGGTGCGCCATCAGTGAGCGCGTGTCCTGCGCATCTACGTTCCCATTTTGGGTTGAACCGCGAATGCAGCACACAGGCTCTTGCAATTGAACTTGTCAACAAAATAAGTTTTTTTTTCTGGAGAATATTAAACAAAGCCTCTCCGGGTCTGTGGATTGAAAGTCGAACATTGATTCCGAGGCGCGTGCATCGCGGCTCAGTGAGGATCTCGTGGCTTCTTGCGGAGGCGAATCCCAACAGGATTTTGACTTAATTAAAGTTGTTTCTCGCACACAGGAAGCGTGATCATGATGGCTCTCCGATGAGTTTGTCTTGCCAAATTAGTTGGCCAGAGGTAAATTACAGCCGTGTTGGAGCTTCTGGGAACAACACCCCTGATCTTTTCTCTCTTAGTTTGCTGAAACTCAACAGACCAAGGGAACTCTCACGCAGAGAAGTCCGAGGAAGATCTCTGTCGCCTCGGTGAAGTTTATCTCAGCATTTTGCAGTTGGGGAAGATTTTGTTTCCTCCCACTGGCTCAATTGCCGTCCCTGGTGAAACTGGTCATTCCCTTTCAACAATGACCACCAGCTGAGGCGGTTCGGCCCAATCTTCCTGCGCCAAAAGAAAATGCATCAGCGCTTCCAGCTTTTCCCGGTGATCACTTGCGTTCGGATTGGTAAATCTGATTTGCGACCAACGAAGATGCCAGGCTGAGAGGAACCCTAAACAGATCAAAGTCAGTTTATTTCGTTATCAATTCATCCTTTATGAGCCGTTTGCTCGTGCGCCCAAGAACACAACTTTTGCGTCTGCATTTGCATGAGGACGAGGGAAAACAACAAAGAGTGCGTGCATCTAGTATGCAAATGTAATTTGGCTGGGGGCTCCCTTTCCTCTGTTATTGTCTCATGCATGGATGACACACATGAGCCCCACCTCTAATGGAATTACGAACGGACAGCGCTTAAGTAACGTGAGTCGGGGATGGAGAGCTGCGCACTGGAGGCTGTTTCATCTGGAAGACCCGCGGATTACACAGTGGTCTTGGGGGTGATCCGTCTGTCTTGCCGCGGTTATAATGAAGGCTTCCAAGTATCATCGGTCTCCCTCCGACATGCCGCATCCTCGGCGCTGCGCTGCGCACAAATTACCTTTGTTAATTCCGTATCCAAATGTACTTCTCCATCTAATTGAGATCCTTATTAGAGTTTAATTGTCAATTTCGCCGATTTTATTTGGGTAATCATTTCCCAAGAGGTAATTTAGCAAGCAATATGGATTCGCTTTGTGGTCTTGTTAGCAGAGAGGGTAATCCTTCAAGTGCCACTGATATGTAATTCATTCTGCGCAATCACTGGAAGGGAGCGCGCAGTTGGGTCCTGGATGAAACGCCAATCGACAGTCGTGATAAATAAAAGGGAAATTCGAGGCAGCGTCTCATTCCACAGAATGAGATTTCCAGATTTATTCGCTTCGAAGCGAAGTTCTGCGCCAACACAATATGGTAGCACGCGATTTCCACTCAGTGGTGGAGGAAACAATTAATTGTCCTCGGCTAAATTCAATTGCGACTCCGTTTTTCTCTCCGCAGGTATAGATGGTCCATGCTCTCATCATAGATGTAACTACGGTGATATTTGTGTCGTCAAACATAATCAACCCGTGTGCCAGTGTCCAACTTGTTCTGAAGAATTCCAGCCTGTAAGTTTCTTCCGAACATCTTGAGTTTTGTGCGGAACAAGTGTGTTTTCTTTTCGTTCACAGTGATGACAAGATAATCAATTTTGAGACTCGCTTCTGGAGTTGCGTGTGCGTTGGACTGAACGTTTCTCTCTGTTTCACAGGTGTGTGGGAGTGACGGTATCTCCTACAGCAATGAGTGCAAATTGCGCGCTGAAGCGTGCGAGCGCAAAAAGAACATCGCAGTGAGGTACCAGGGTCTATGCAGTAAGTACTGTAAGCAGGACGTTTTTTCTTCTCTCTATCCCGAGCCTGCTCCATCTTCCTCTGTGCGACTCTCCACGTGTCAGTCTGCACCGCTGTGTGTCCCGTCAGCTCCAGCTCCAGCTGCAGTGCTGTCCACACAGGTTCAGTCTCCCCTTCTGTTGTGTCGCGGGCCTTTTGTTACAGGACAAACAGCTTCAGTTTACAGTAGAATCGGACTCTTGTCATGAAAGTTTGATCCCTGCGAATCGCGACGTGGAAACCAGGAAGAATCTGTCGTGCGTTTCAATTTTCTGGATGTTGGGAATCACGTCAGACTTTCATTGCAAAGAAGCAAAACTTACCTTGCATTTCAAAGATAGCATCAAGACACATACACAAGAATCTTTCGAAATTTTGTTTCGAAGTTTTTGGACCAGAAGCGGATTGAGATCCGTCAGTTCTTATTTTGGGGAAGGGGCAGCGACCTGGGCTTGGCCCAGAGACCCAAAAGGTTGGGTGGGGGAACAGTTCGGGTTGGCAGCCCCAACTCCTTTTTGATTTGAACGGGGCGCATGGTCGGGTTGCTCTATGTTTCTGCAGAGCAACCCGACAAAAATCACCTGAAGGTATTGAAAGCGAAGGAAGGCTCTTGGGGTCAGGTGTTTTATTTCACCGCAGTTTCCCCTGTGTTCTGCATGCAAACATGGGGGACGGACCTGCGCAGTGTGACCAACACCCTTTCCCAGAACGAATTTAGTGGGTCTTGCCCAAGGGCCAACCAGGTGTATCAACGGGCGAGGGGCATGACCCACCCAGTGTGCCTTGCCCCATCTCCCACCTCCAATATTCATCTGGCAGTGAGGCCACGCGCACGGTTTGCGCATCGCGCGCGTTCTGATATCCGATCTCTTGTCAGATGCAAATTGTGTTCCAAAAATTTACGAAGTAGGGGGACAAAATCAGTTCGGGTGTTTGGGCCCCCTCCTCCAGAATCTGTCAGAGAGACCTTGCCACACTTTTTGAAAACAATCCTTTTGTCACATTCCATTTCAAAGTGTGTCGTTACTCCGAAGCTCTTGTTTGACTTCGGTGGCAGCGTTTTCTTCTGTTTCTTACGTGTCGACACCACGTGTGCGCTTTCTCCGACATCAGTCTGTCTCTTCCCGGCGAGTTCACCACACAAAGAAAAGATATATCTATTTTTCTCGATGCTGTAAAAAACAATCTTGGTGGGGTTGACATTTCTGTGCTTGGAATTTAAATCAGAAATCAAGAATGTCATCAGTGGACTGCAGATTGTGCTGTGTCTCGTGTTGCAATTTTCTGAGGACTTGGTTGTTTTTGTGTTGCAGACGGATGCGAGCATTTATCATGTGACCATTATGGGATCTGCGAAAGCGATGGGAAAGGTAAGTGAAGCTCTTCCCGCCCCGCCCTCCCGCCCACCAGGGGCAATCGAAATGTTGCGGAGGTCAAGCAATGATTGTTCGGACACGCCCATCTCGAAGCGATGCATGAGGCTCTGGCCACACGGGAAAATTGCGATTTGGTTCTTCAAATCAGGAGCGTGGCGAAGACGAAGCAGCCCAACTCCCAGGGTAGATTTTGCTGACAATTTCCTGTGTTACCCAGGAGTGGCTGTTCGTACAAACTATTTTGTTGCTGTTTTCCAGGAGGTGCTCAGTGCGTCTGTCCGTCCAGTTGTATACAAGTGAGTTTCTCCAGAGTTTTTGGACATTTGTCAGACTTCTCCCCTCTGTCGCGATCTGCGTCGTGATTCTCCCACTCTTCAGACGCACACGCAAAAGCTACGTTCCGACAGTGAGGCCAGAAAGTGTGTGGCGTTCAAACTCCCCCCCTTCCCTCTTTTCACCCGCCCGTGGAGCGAAACAAACGAGTCTTCGTGGATCTCAAACTGCACAAGCAGGACTGGATACCGCCGCAGCTTGCGTGGCTCACTTTAATGTTTCAGCGTTTGCCAAGGTCCTGGCTATTTTGGGAAGTAATTTCCATATTTGAACACAGTTTACGTCACTTGAGACTGTTGAACTCCTTTGTTGGTCTCGCGACTCACCAATTCCTTTTCAAAAAATGCACTTGTTCTTTTTCCAGGTTGAAGACAAAGTGTGCGGAACCGATGGAGTGACATATCAGAATGAATGTGAACTCAGAGTTGCTTCTTGTCGAAAATCTCAGTTTGTCATGATTGCATCCCAGGGGCCTTGTGGTAAGACGTCACACACCACTTTGTTTTGCTATATTTGGTCTGTGCGTTTCGAAACCTGTAATCTGACGATTCGTAGTAAAATGTTCGTCAAAGACAAATTTGCTCATTCGCACCGTTTGAGACTTCGAAAACCTCGCCGCCCTTCAGCGAAATTGTTGCACTTGTTGCTTTTGCAGATTTGTGTGTCAGCGTCAAGTGTCGGTTCGGCGCGCGCTGTGAGAGTGGCAAGTGCGTGTGTCCGCAGCACTGTCCCGACCGCAACGAGCCTGTTTGCGCCAACGACGGTCAGACGTACAGCAGCGAGTGCGACATGCGCAAACAGGTCCGTAGTTTCTCGACTCTCGTCCGGCTGTGGAAGTCTCTCCTGTCGTGACACAATCCCTTCCAATATGATAACAGACAATCCTTCGGCTATGTTGGCACCATTGACACCAGCAGTTCTGCAGTGACACGCCGTTGAATGTTGGAATGTTTCTCTGGACGGACGTTTGCTCAGGTAGCGGGTATTCAAGAGGCGGTTGCGCCGCACTTGTTCTTGTTCACAGGCCTGTTCCGGTTCCTCCGAGCTCGAGGTGGTTCACAGCGGCGAGTGCGACGGTGTCGGATCCGGAGGTAGGAGCGACGTGGGGGAACGTGCTGTAGTGTTTGTCGTGTACTCCTGTGCCGGGTTTGAATTGGTTTGAAACTGTGTTGTTCGTAAGCTGAAACAAATGTGATGGGAATGGAATGAAGTCGGGACTGTGCAGACATCCTTCAAAATACAAATCCAGCAGAGACTGTTCTGTGGTTTCTTGAGCGCAGAAGCAGGCATATGTCGGGTCGAACGCAGCTTCGAAGAATGTAGCGAGAGTATCATCTCAAACAAAATGTTCAAGTGTGTAAAGTAATCAAAGAAAAGGAGCAAAACAAAACTGCAAACGTCTTCAGAACTCCCAAAGAAGAAAACTCATTCCAGCCCTCTCATGAGTGTGTGTGTTTGTGTGTTTCGATTTTCATGTAGGATTCTAATTTTGTAGAGTGTGGCATTACATTAGTAATCCCCCTACCAGTCGTGAATGTATCACTCAAAGTCTTCCCGAGGCGTAGTAGTGAGTTGTGTTTGCCTTTGGGCTCCACCCGTTCAGTTCGCTGCGCAAAACGCAAATGTTTTGCTTGCCATATTAATCACGTGGGAGAGTATTTGTGAAGCGAGTGATTAATTGTGTGTGTTGGTTGTTTGGCTGAGAGTGTGCTGCATGTTCTGGACGAGACCACAGACACCTGCAGGTTCAGGCCAATCAGAGGCGCCGCCTGTCCTTTTCCTGGCACTGCCTCTGGTGCTTCACACGTGATTCCCACATCTCAGATCCAGTTCTCCCCTGAAGATATTAAGATATTCTACAGCAGGAAAACTTGAAAAGAGTCAGACTTTCGAGTTGAGGGGATTGCTGTCAGAACCAGCTGAATAGATTCTGCATTAGACGTGTTGTGGGTCTTGCTGAACACTGCTGCATTGTTGAGACTTCAAAGCTGCTCTTTGAACCTACTTTCCATCAGCATGCGTGTCGTTTGTCAGACAACACCTTCCACCTGGGTGTCTCCTCAGGTTTCTCTGGTGCATTGACAAAGATGTCACACCTTTGATATATGTGAAACAAATAGTTTGCATCTGTGCAAAGGATTCTTTAGAAACCTCCTTGTTCTGCATTTCCTTTTGTTAGTGAAGCAAAGCTCAATTGTATTGTCGTTCCCTTCCCGTGTGGCAAAGCAGCTTCATGTTGGTGTTTTTATGGTTTGTATATTTTACGTTGTGTTCACAGTTGATAATGTTGTAGCTTGATGCGACATGCGATATAACACGCGCCATGGCTGCACGAAGACCTGACGGGTGAACAACTCGTCAAACTTTAAATTCATTCACCGGAATGTTTCCAATGTTCCCCATTTGGTGCAGGATTGATTCATCACGAAAAACTGACTTGCTCCATTTGCATTCTATTTCCGCAAATTTACAGTACGTCAGGACATTCTCTCCTGTCTACAGTCTTCAGAAGTCTGTCCAGTGTTTCGAAGAGATGATCAAACAACGACGTGACGCTGTTGTATTTTCGCACAGAAGACGGGTCGGGTGTGGAGGTGTGCGACGAGTCGAGTTGTCAGTTCGGCGGCACGTGCGAGTACGACGCCGAGGGCTCCCACGGCTGCGTGTGCAACTTCAACTGCGACGCCGTCAGGTCAGTGGCGCCGCCACGTCAGTCAGTCAGTGCAGTGGCGTCTTGACGTCAATGCCGCTTTTTCTCGTGCACCTGAGGTTCTGGGAAACAACACTGCCGAACTGAAAAGCGTGCATCTGTGGAACATTTTGCATGGTGCTGAACTAGAATCTGCCATTTTCCTCGTCAGCCGAAATGAATTGCACGATGAAAGCTGCAGAAAATTCTGAAATGTTCGGCCCTCACGAAACATCAAAGTCATCATTTAGTCACAGAATCAGAACATGGAAATCCGTTCACAGATGATCAGTCTGAGTGAATGTGGAAGTTCTGTGTAAGGTACACATGCAAATTCTGCGTCACTCGACGGACTCGCGCGTCGTTGCAGGTCTCCAGTGTGCGGCTCGAACGGAAAGACGTACGGAAACGAGTGCGAGCTGCGCGAAGCGGCCTGTGAGATCCAGATGCACATCATGCAGGTGGACATGAGCAACTGCGACGGTGAGAACCTCACACAACAGTCTGCAGAAACTCACTGTTTCATCCGCAGAGTCAGGAATGGAAAAGAAAGTACAGAACTGGGAAAGAAATCAGCGCAGTTCTTGTGTTTCCTTTTTGGGCGTGGTGAAAGGGGGGCAGCAAGGGTCACCACCCTGGTCGGGTGCTCGGAATACAACAGTTGCGGATTGTGTTGCAGACCTGGTGGAGGAGCTGTGTGACGGGAAGCCTGCGCTCATCAACCCGAGCACGGGGCGCGACTACGACTGCCGCACGGGGCGGGAGCGCTGCCCCGGCGGCTCCTACTGCCACAAGGTCGCCGAGGGCGCCAAGTGCTGCCGGGAAGGTAGGGAGAGACCGACGCCCTGCAGCCCCCGAACCCCGGGTTTGCTCCACGCGCTTTGAGATCGCTTCACCCGACATCACTGACAAACGCCCTCCTCATGTTGGTGAAAACACCACAACAACGAACTGGCCCCATCTCGGTTTGCAGGAGGCGGGGGGGGGGGATTTGTCGGGTGGACCGAGCTAAAGCGTTCCCTGCCTGCACTAACTTTCACTCACGCTCTTCTCGTTGGTTCGAGTTCAATCGGTTGTGTTGAAATTTCATGGTGTGGGAATTTCTTTTTGGAATCGGCTTTGATTGGTTTCAGATTTTGCACACGATTTCCATTTGTTCCCTTCACAACGTTCGGTGTCAGTCACACCTGCGCGGGTTGTTGGCGTGCATTTCCTTTTCATCACAAATCACGGTCTTTCTGCTGCAGCCCTTGATCCAGGAAGCCAATGAACTGACAAACAATTGCAACATCTGAATGCCATGAATGCCCACAATGCACATCAAATTTCCTATTGCGATCAGAAGACAGAATTTACTTCTGCTTTCCAAACCAGCAAAAACAAAATGAAATTTCTCAGTGAGCTGTCTGGACAGATTTGAAAAGCAGTTTTCTCTTGGACACGAGTGACAACCATTTCTCCCTTTTGGATCTACCCGAGGATCCTCCCCATCCACCTCCTGTGCTCTTGGATCAGGCGGTTGTAGCGCTGCATGGTTCACTCACTCACGGGTTGCGTGTTATTTTGCTGCTCACGGTGTGTTACAGAAGACCCGATCCGCAACTGCGGCGAGACTCGCTACGGCTGTTGCCCGGACGGCAGGACGGCCGCTCCCGGCCCCAACGACGCCGGATGTCCAAGTAAGTGCCCCGAGCCCCTGTCGCCGGCCAAGTTCACCCCGCCTCAGAACTCAAGTTTCTGTGTTTGCAGTTCCAAACGAGGAAGATGTCTCACACTCCCGAGCCGACTCTTCTCCTGAAATAATGATTTTTGTGTCAGACCAAAGAGTCCACAAACGACAAGAGCGAATTTTTGCGCGTGGAGTCGCTACAAACTGTGGTGCTGAAAACAGGTCCAACAGACTCTATTGTTCTCCTGAACGTCTTTCCCAGTGACAGCTGGGTTGTTTTCAGAATTCACAACTCCAATTTTGTCCAGTTACACAGCCATTTTCCTTCTTGTGACGTGCAGAAGGTTATTTTTATGCACTTTGCGTCACTATTTCACACTTTTCGATGAATGTTTCATCAGTTTGAATTTATTTTCAATTTGACAGGGGTTTTCACAGCCTAATTTTGAGGGCAATGTACGAAATTGAGCTTTGCTTCACTTTGCATTTGTTGGCTTTGCATAGGCTCGCTATGCACACACTACCACTGCCACTAACTTCTGCAGAATAACTTTCCTTCTTGAGCGAATAGTTCTTCAGCCTATTTTTGTGTTCACATACTGAGATGGGCGACCCTTTGAGAAACATGGGACAGTAATCGAAGGAAACGACGCCAGAAGGCATGACCTCAATTTGTGTCCTCCTGTGTTGTTTGAGTTGCTGTCCCATCACTTATCAGGGATCACGACCTTCTTTGTTCTGGCCATTACCTGAGGTGTTGCTGGCCTGACCCCGCACAGGCCGTTGTCTCCAGATTTACAGCTTGACCTTGATACGGGCGCGTTTAGCACGGAGGAGCACAGCCCCATTTGGGGAATGAGCGGGTGTGTCCGAGTGCCTGAGTGAGTGGCATGGTTTGAAGAAAACAATCCGTGAGAGTCCTGTGAAGCTGGTGGGTCTCAAACCACCAGATTGAACCGGGGTCATTCGCACCAAAACTGGTCTTTTCACACAATGGTTTTCTCTCATTGTTTCAGGTGTGTGTCAGTGCCATCCTCTGGGAGCATACAGCGCGACGTGCGACCCCAGCACGCTGCAGTGTACGTGTAAGCCTGGCGTGGGCGGGCGCAGGTGCGACCGGTGCGAGCCTGGCTTCTGGGGGCTGCCCCGCATCGCTGAGGGCAACACCGGCTGCACACGTAAGTTTCGGCTTCGTCGTTTGTTGACGCGGCTCAGGCTGCGACCCTCATCCAGTATTGATGGACTGAAGGAGCCGCCTCTGGTTTGCAAAACTTTGCCAAACGCGCAAGGTTCACGAGATCACCGCAAGTTTTTTTCTTTGTGGACTTCTGCCCTGTTGGAAGTTGTGGTTTGGTTTGTTGTTTGCAAATATTTTCAGCAGACAAGTTGTGAATATTGAGATCATACGTGAAGAGAAGACAAGTGTCCACTGCTGCCTGGATTTTTCTGACGAATCTTTCTCTCTTCTCGCAGCGTGCCATTGCAACGTGTTTGGATCGGTCCGAGACGACTGCGAGCAGATGACTGGACGCTGCGTCTGCAAACCTGGCGTCACCGGCTCCAAGTGCAACATCTGCCCCAACGGACGCGAGCTCGGGCCGCAGGGATGCACAGGTACGCGTGACCTCGTGGCTGATTCTGACTGGGCCCTGCCGAGTGTCATTGAGCGAATGCGGTTGCTGCTCCGGCATTGTTCCACAGGGTGCCAACTGGTTCACTCAATGAAGACGCAAGGTGGCCTGGCACCGGCTGACTTACCCCACAGCATCGTGTGTGGTGCACGAGTTCACTTGGGTCGGCGCTTTTTGCTTTGGACTGACAAAAGAAATCTTGTTCACTGAAAAAAGAGGTAGCACCATCGCCACAAGACCCTTACCATCCACTTTCACTCTGGCTTGCAGTGAACTTTTCTCAAAGATAGTTGAATCACAATGTCTGAAGTTTGCCTTTGATTATCGACTCATCTGAATTCTCTGGTCTGCTGATATCCAGTTTATGCACAGTTTGGACCTAACTATCAGCCAGTAGGTTTGTGATTTTTAACCCGATGCACAATATGCATATTTCACACAACACTGCACTGTTTTGTTTGGGCTACAATTGCACCTAAACTGTCTGGGATAATTTGGTGACCCGAGAATTGATCATTTTGAGAAATTTGAACTGGTTTTACTGATTTCTGAATCAGGGCCATTTGCAGAAAATATACGCAAAACAGGTTTGCTTTGTTGTGAATGGTTACCGGTCATTGTTTGTGTTGTGTTCTATGCACGTGTGGTGAGATCTGGGCGGTGCTTTTGTGACATCATTGTTGCGTTGTTTGGTCCCGTTTTATAGAGAGAATCTCACACACTGCCACTTTGCGTGGACAATGTCACCAAAGTATCCCTCACAGCTTTATTCTGAGGTATGCTACTCAACTCCAACGGGAGCGGACCCAGGATTTTGTTCAGTGCAAAGCTTCAGCTTCGCTGGTTTCCTTGTGATTTGGTGGTGTGTCGTTGTGATTTGAAACGCACTTGAAATTGTACAGATTGCGTGGTGAACCTGAATTGTACATAGATTTCGGCTGTTCGGCATCAGAAGCTGCTGTGAACTTCACACTGGTGTTGGACAGATTGAACAAGACCAAATCACATCCATTTGCTTGTGGTGGGATTGGCCCACACGTGAAACAGCAGAGCACAGAGTGGAATCCAGGGTCCCTGGCTCTCCCCCAGCCATGCAGCCAGTGGCTGGTTGGCTGGTTGGTGCACTGGTCCCCTGCTGCTCCCTCCCACAGACAACGCGGGCCCGGCGACGTCGTGCAACCAGCTCTACTGCGGCTACGGGGCGCAGTGCGAGGTGCACGGCGGGCGCGCCGAGTGCGTCTGCAACTCCAACTGCCCGGCGCAGACCCGCCCGCTAACCGTGTGTGGCTCCGACGGCCAAACCTACGGCTCTGAGTGCCAGCTCAAACTGTTTGCCTGCCGCCTTCAGAAAAACATTCGCCTCGCCTATAACGGAGCCTGCCGAGGTTTGATCGCATTCTGCTACGTCGGTGGGATTCTTGTGCCATGTAGTGAAGATTGTGTTGGCTGCTGCGCATGGTAATCCTGCAGCCATGGGGAAAATGAACCGACTGGAGAAACTCTGCGTCTCCCCATACTGAAACAAAGCGACGGCTCGGAAGTTGCTCGCTTGGTGTGGTTTTTACAAGCGAACAACTTCACATTTGAATTCTCCTGATCAAAAATCCATTTTGTTTGACAGCCGTTGATAAAGCATGCTTTGCATGTCACACCAGCAACGCAGCATGCCGTTTCTCTTCTTTTCACATTTTCTACTTTCCATGCTCTATGTGAAACATCAACTCTTGAGTTGTCAGAAATTTTGGACATTTTGCCATATTACTGCTTACATTTGCTCAGTTTGTTCGCTTTACCACATTGGTTTTGAATTTTCCCCCTTTTTGTTCACGGACATCTTGGGGACAAACCGTGAACGTGTCTGGGTGTTTCAAAAAAAGGGTTGTGGGCGAAAGAGCAACAGTGTCATGATCCACGCGAACTCTCTTCCTCTCCCAGCCGGAGGGAAATGCAAGCCTCTGATCGCGCGACGTTGTTTTGCAGAGTCTGTCGGGACAACAGCGAGTCCCCCGAGTCGCGGCCGTAAAACGACGCGCCACATCACAGGCAAAGTGACGCGCCACATCGTGCCGCCGACCCCGGCCTCGCCCGAGTACGGTACGTACACCAGGCCGAGGATGGCGTCCTGTCACGGTGCTCTTGGTGAAATGTGGAATTCCCCGTGTGTTTTTGAAGACAATAGCGAGTTTTAGTTCGACGTTTGAAATTGAAAACGCCAACATAGCATCAACTTTGGACACCCTTACACAAAAAGATTCTGCTTGAGAAACCCTGGCTTTTCATCAATTTTGTTGAATAATACTTTGAAAGTGTAGAATTATTTCCAAAATGTGGAAAAGTCAAGGAATCCAAAACTTTTTTTGAAGTTCACCTTGATGTTTTTAATTTCAAACGTCGAACTTAAACTCGCTAATGGCACAAAACAAGGCGTGAATGTCATCTGGTTGGATGTGATCATGGGGGCGAGGGGGGACAGAGAAGCGTCGATGGTCAGAACGTGAAGCAGATTGAATTGTCGTGCAGGTCGATAGGGTCCATCTCGTTTGCAGGTTACGTGGGCGACTTTTGTCTGTCTGACGAGGACTGCATTGTTGCGCACAGTTACTGCAAGAAAGGGCTCTGCCAGTGTTCGGACGGCTACACCACCGCGGACGACAACCTGTCCTGTCAAGGTAGTGTTCCTGTGGCACGCTTGGTCTGTACATTTGTGCATACCTGTTTTAGATGTGCCAGTATACGAAGTTGTGATGTTTGTTGTGTTGTGAATTTTTTCTTCTCAGAAAGCAGTCATGATTTCTTTGTCAGGTCATTTTGAGACCAAATGTTTTTGCATGAGGCCACCTTGTTTGGTTGACTCAAGTTGAGTTTCTCACATTCCAACCCTTCAGTGTTATTTGTTTGCACAAGGAAAGTGTTTCGCACAGCCAACTCAACGCCACACTTTTTTGTGTGTTTTTCCCCACTGTGTTTTGCCTTCACTTTCGTTGCGTTTGCTGTGCGCTGTGCAGACGGGGACTCGGCCGACGCGGAGTCGCCCGGGTCGGGGCTGGACGCCGCGTGCGCCGGGGCGCCGTGCGGACCCGACGCCGAGTGCACGCCCACCCCCGACGGGGACTTCGAGTGTCTCTGCCCCGAGGGCAAAACTGGCCGCACCTGCGACCAAGGTGGGTGATGTGGCGTGGTTTTGGAGACCGGGTTCTCACGCTGTGGTCTCTGAAATTACACAACTTTTCGAGGCCTGTGGTCGAGAAAGGAGTTGTGTAATTGAACAGGAAGCCTTCTTGTGGAGTGAGAACCCATTTCTACAACGATACGAGCACAAACGACAGGTTTTGTGATCGCAGAGTTGAATAAACACTGCTCCAACCCGAGGACAGCAAAAAAAAAAAGAAAAGAAAAAAAAGCGTGTTGTGTGTACACATGCATGTGCTTTCTGGTTTGTGTCTGTTCTGGAAACAGTTTGATTTTACATGGCTTCCACCGGAGAAATCATGAAAAAACAGTTTGGTGTGAGTTAGTTTCTTCAAACACTAATTTAATTAAACATTTGCACATTTCGTTTGCCATAATTTCCTGAATGATGCGAACCGGTCAATTCAAAACAAAACCGAGGTTTGGTGCTTTCCATCATTGCGCGTGGTATGAGTTGATTTTTGCTTTGAGTCATTATAGTTTGTTCCTGGTTCAAACCCTCCGAGCAGTAGCTGGTGTCATCCTGTAGAAACGTACATGTGGAGTATTGTCCATTTGATTTCAGACATTAAGGACTCCGACTCATGGCTATCTAGTTGGTTTTATCCCAATGATGAAGGGGGTGAGTGGAGTTTGGGTTCCAGTCACCTAGATTGTGTACATATCGAACACTCAGTTCCACTCTATCCGTTTAAGACTGACGTTTTGGTTGCATCTGGGAAAATTTCCTGTCTCTGAAATCGGGGTCTCCTTGAAAGTTATCCAAGTCTGATGTGAGTTGTAATTTTAAGTTCTACGAAACTTTCGACCTCCCTCTTTGCTTGAATGTGACCTGGCTTCTTGGGACCCAGGCGACCAACAGTCATCTTGACACTTCAACTGTCACTGCACCAAAAACTCTCCAACAAGTTGCACATATTGTACATAGCTGTAACGGCTCTTCTACCTGAATGACAATGTACTTTTCTTGATCCACGTTCCATCACAGTGGGTTAAAAGCACCCAAAAAACAATTGCAAAAGACATGGAAGCAAAACCTTTCCCACTGCACGTCAACCTGTTTGCCCTGGCTCAGAATCAAGACATGTCTGACGCCGACTGAAAGAAGACACACCTGTAGTTTGTTCCCAACATGCAGAAGTTCGAGCTCGTAAATTTCCAGGCACGCTTCCATCACGGTTTTGATGTAGAATTGACAAGAGATACGTGTGTAGTTTCTCTGCCGAAAGGTGACAAAGCATGGGAATCACGGAAGTGTGGTTTGTTTCACATTAACCAAGATTAATTTGACGATCTGTACAGGGAGGTTTGATTTCTGTTTTGAACTAATGCATGTAACTGTAGGCATGGTTACCATTTGTTTGGCTTCAGCAATGCTCTTTGACACCGATTTCACATTCTCCGACCTTCCTGCGACCTTGAGTGACCTGCATGACCCCAGTGACCCTGACCCTCGGCATGGTGAGTTTGTCCTGCGCGTACGGGAGAAATCAGAACCGATTCGGAAGCAACATTTCAGCCTCAAAGTCAATGGAGGTTCGTAGCGCGGCCTTATTTTCAGATTCTCGCATGCAGAAAGGGGAACTTTGGGGAATCTGTTCGAGTCTTTGAGTCAAGACCGCTTGAGTTCGGCAAACTCTTGGGTTCACAAGAATGAAAATTTCAGATTCCCAAAAGAGATTGTGTTACGTTGGCCATTGATGTCACCCGATTTCTACGGTGTGTGTTTCGTGTTGTATTGTAACGTCTGGTGTCAGGGCAGCCTTGGTGTTTCCGGTGTAGTTCTGACACTTCCGTCTGTGTGTAGAAACCGATGTGGTGTTCTCCATGCAATTCTAACTGGACCTTGAAGACGGCGCCATAGACGGTGTTGAATTCTGAGCAGCCAGACTGACAACAATCAACATCAACATTAGATCTACACTTGCAGACACAGCACGCAGAAATCCCAACCTAGGAACCGAGGGTTTCTTGAGGGGTGTATTTGAACCGCACGTCACGGCTCTTGTCCCGAACGATACTGGCCACAGTTTCCACACAACCACTTTCATTCCCTGCTTCCTATGATAAAGACTGCACAACACAAAATGTCCCCAAACCCGTGCCTTTGTTGGGTAACCCAAGATTATTTTTGTGAAGTGCATATCCAACTGCACGGACGCCGTTGGTTCAGTTCAGCAGCGCACCCACTGCCATTTGATCAGCTTCGAGAAGTCCAATATGTTGCCGCAGTAAGATTTTAGTTTTGTCCTGCATCAACGCAGGCCACGTGAAGAATAAACCTTCTCTGCCGCACCACAGTCCAGGACCTGATGATGCCGTCGTTCGCCGGTCGCTCGTACCTGGAGCTGGTTCGGCTCCACCACGTCAACAAGGAGCTGCGCATCGAGCTCGAGTTCCGCACGCTCAACCGGGACGGGCTGCTGCTGTACGCCGGCCAGAGCGCCAACGGCCAGGGCGACTTCGTGGCGCTGACGGTGCGCGACGGACACGTCGAGTTCAGGTGCGGGGTCCGAGGTCCATTGTTCAATCTTGCTTGCTGCTACACACAGTGCGCTCGTTACCCACACGCTGCCCTCTGGTGGCTGCAGGTACGACCTGGGCTCGGGTCCGGTGGTGATCCGCTCCCCGGATGAGGTGAGGCTCAACACGTTCCACACCGTCGTGGCGCGGCGCTTCGGGAAGGACGGCGAGATCCGCCTCGACTCGGGCCGCACCGAGAAGGGCGCGTCGCCCGGCACGCTCAAGTCGCTCAACCTGGAAACGTCGCTCTACATGGGCTACGTGCCCGACGCCACGCAGGAGTGAGTCGCTTTCTCTCACGTGCAATATGAACAATACACACCGCGTGGCAAGGTGGTTCTGGTGAGGTCATCAGTCAGAAAACGAGCCCAAAACAAGTTCTGTTGCACCTTTCATTCGAAGTGGTGAGGCAGTGCAGACGCGTGATCAAAATGAAAGCAATCTTTTGCGTTGTTGGAAAGAACCAGCGAAAGCAGATATATTTGCCAGCCAGGTGAACGGCGTTCAGCATTAGACAAACGGAGAATTTACCATGCCAAAGAAACTGCAGTGACGTTGTTGTTCTGCAGGGTGTTCACGAACTCTGGCGTGGACGTGGGGCTCGTCGGCTGCGTCATGTCGCTGCGCGTCGACAGCAAAGAGGCGGAGAAGGAGTTCAACCTCATGTTCCCAGGATCCGAGGACGTCATCGGCGGAACCGGCATTGGTTCGTTTTCACAACACTTTAATTTGACACAATTTGTCGATTGGCCAACAGTGTTTCTCTTTCATCAAACAGTGGTCCAGTCTTTCATTTCGATGTGTCAGCATCAAATTGGCGTGGTTCTTTCAGGGGAATGTGGACGGAACCCATGTGCATCGCTACCGTGTCAGAACGGCGGCACCTGCCTCAAGATCGACAATCGCAAGTTCGAGTGCAAGTGCAACCCAGGTTGGACAGGTGAGGCCTGTCGTACACGTCCGTCGCAAAGCTTAGTGGTCTGACTGTGGAACGGAAGCGCGGTGGTCGTAGACTGACTGCAGTGTGTGGTTTCTCTTGACGCGGCGCAGGTGAGACGTGCGGGCTGGACGTGTCGGGGCGGCCGTGCGACCCGAACCCGTGCCTGGGCGGAGGCACGTGCTCCGTGCTGCAGTCGGGCCGCTTCTCCTGCCGCTGTCCGCCCGGCCGCCAGGGACACCGCTGCCACCTCGGTGAGTCTGTCTGTCTGTCTGTCTGTCTGTCTGTCTGTCTGTCTGTCTGTCTGTCTGTCTGTCTGTCTGTCTCTCTCTCTCTCTCTCTCTCTCTCCCTCTCTCGCTCTCTCGCTCGCTGGCTCGCTCGCTCGCACACACACACACACACACACGTGTACACACACACACACGCCGCACAC
>JAAUXT010050490.1_pt1 | contig 68712 bp, 64 predicted proteins | sample 7278171 | NCBI WGS metagenome assembly JAAUXT01 (sample SAMN14350112, study PRJNA611818) | marine sediment metagenome | isolation source: surface marine sediment (1.8m) | place: French Polynesia: Moorea | collected 2018-08
AGCACTGTTCATTCAATAAATATAGAGATTTGCGCCACCGTGGCCAGTCTCACCTGAGATACCCAACTGATCATTTGTGATATCACTACACTGGGTCGGCTCAAATGTGGAAAACCACTAACCTTACTGCTGTGACAGATGCACCTGAAGAGCCAATCTGATCACCAAAATTCTGAAGCACTGGTTGTTTACTGGAGCCAATTGACTGAAGTGATCAATCACCTGATTGATCACTTGGTATGCCAGCAGTGACTGATTAAGCGCTTGAGACACAATGATCAATCTTCTTGTTATTTCTTGGCGAAGAAATGAAAATGCCTCAATCTCAACCACATCCATTTTGAGAGGGAAAAACCCTTGATCATATGACCTCCTCCTGGGGGGAGGCATGCTGGGTAATTACCAGCAAAATAGCAGAATTTTGATATTAAGCATCTATTCGATGTCTAATGTATGTATTAATTAATTATAAAAATATTTAGAACAACAAAAATTGTTTATAGAGGCCAGCACCCCCTGGTAGGGGAGGAGTCTGGTGTGACACACCAGCCTCAAATCTTAGAACCACTGATCATAGGTGGCAGCACTGAGTCAATAAATACGGAGGTTCCCACCCTCGGGGACAGTCTCTCCTGAGATACCAACCAGTGTGTTTGTGATATCACTACAGAGGACAGCCGCTGAAACCCTTAGATCCGCCGATCCATGAAACGAACGAACTGTTGAATTTGCAGGTTGGGTTGATCTGATGCAGCTGATGAGGGTTCCCATGATGAAGCACTACTCCGGGCGAGAAATTCTGGAGGAAGTGGAGAATTCTATGTCATTCAGAGGTGCGAACGTCACAGCACACACGCTTGAGGAACGAACTTACAGCATTTCTTCTCGAATTTGAATGCCAACTCAGCGTGTGGTTGGGGTGCTGTGCAACTGGCATCCTTTGACAGGTGTTGCTTTTGTACAGGTGTCAAACGATTTGAAAGGAGATGCATGGACAACAGCATATTCGTTCGAGCGATCTACAGCCGACGGATCGAAAGAGTAAGTCCGATGTGTGTGGGTTGTAGGTCCCTTCAACCATTTTCTGCGTTTCGTTGCGTGTTGTTTGCAGAGACCATCTCACACTTGTCTTGCAGAACCCGAGGCATGAAGAGTCAAAGGTGACCCGACTCATGGAAAAGTGCATGGATGTGATCTGCCTCAACATTGAAATGTACGACTTCGAAGGCTTTCCGGACGAGTTTCTGATCAAGTGAGTTTGGCTTGGTGGAATGTGTTCGAGTTTCCTCGTTGCCTAAAAAATGCATGGTCGTCTCTGAAATGTGGCAAGTGATTTTGGAGGTGTTCAGGTCAACGAAAAAACTTTATTTTGCAGCACACTCATCCACAAGCTGAAACGAAGAAAGCGTTTGTCGAACAAAGCACTGGCATCACTCTTGAGCTCAACCATCGAACATCTGGATTTCTCAGGTGCGACCGCACTGTGCTTTTAGGTGATTTGAGGTGGGTTGCGGAATTTGGGCTCAAGTGAGCCAAATCGGTGCGAGCCGAATCAAAGCACCTGCAGGCATGAATATTGAGTGAAAAAGTAAGAATTTTGATTGAAAAAAAGCGACCCAAATCAGTGCAAGCCAAATCAGAGCAAGCCAAATCAGAGCAACAGAAATTTCCTCAAATCACCGTGAGCTCCATGGAGCTATTTTTGATGTTGTAAGAATCCGACCAGACAATCCTGTCTGCAAAACCAAAATCGCAAAGGAAACGACCACGAACAATGTTGCGTTTTTCTTGATTCAGGGGTTTACCTGACTGAGCGAACAATAAAGTTGTTGGGAGAGCGCTGTCCTCATCTCAAGGTTCTCAACCTGCAGGACGCTGGATATCTCATGACCGACCACTTCATGGGTATTCTGTGCAAGGTGAGAGTTCCCTCAAAATTCTTTTGAACCACTTTTCCTTTTCGAAAGCACAGAACAACATAATCTTCTCATGCTGTTGTTGCAGAAGACACCGGAACTCGAGAGTCTCAACGTGTCTTCCTGTCGCCACTTGACGGACAGGTCAATCCACACAATCATCAAACGCCTGCCAAATCTTGTGCACCTGAACATCGCTGGCGTCAGGCAAATATCACAAGAGGCGATCATCAGCGTCTTGACAAGCTCTTCGAAACTCAGACATCTGGATTTGTTTGACAACAAGAATCTGACCTCGGAAGGCAGAGAGACCGTTGCTGAAATTGCACGTCAAAGGAACATCACGCTTGTTCTCAAAGGCTTAACGGATGCAGATGTAGCTCCTGAGAATCCTTCGGCTGTGTTGGAACTGTGGAAAAGTACAATTACGTGATGATTTGGTCACAGACAACGCAGGGATCAAGTCCGTGAGGATGAAGAACAATTTGACTGAAAAATTTGCATTTGTCACAACGACACGCTTGAAATTGACCAGACACGATGTTTGACTTCCTGGAACCAAAGGGCAAAGGAAATCGCAAGTTTGCATAAGTGCAAGCGAAGACCGTCGCAGAAGTTTCAGATGACCACTGAGCGAAGACCATCACAGAAGTTTCAGATGACCAGTGACTTTGTCAACCAGACTGATTGGTCCTGAAATCAGAAAGTTTGTGTTTCATAATCATTTGGGATGTCCATTCACGCGGCACCAATCAAGCAAATAAAAACTACAGTCAGAGCTCTTGCCTGGTCCAACCGCGATCACAGTTTTGCTTCCTGGCGCAATTTGTGTTCGCCCAGCATCTTGCACTATACTGATGGTGAGGCCCAACACCCTTCCGTGCGTTGCCAGAGCCATCCTGCAGAAAAATAACATCGTCCAAATTTCGCGCTGTCTCACGAATGGCGGTGTGCGTGGCATCAAAGATGAAGTAAACAAACGAATTCTCACAATGTTTCTTCGTCGTCAGTTTTTGTGACAACTTTTGGCTGCCCGTTGAATTCCCATTCACGCAAAAGTTCCGGATTGTTTTTTTGGAGTTTCTTGAAGGCCATAACAGAAGCATGACAGCACTGAAATGTGAAGCAACCGGTCAGAAAACTTAGCTTGAGCATTCGCAAACACCAGCGTTGCAAAATGACAAGTACATCTCGGTCTCTGTCGTATGGAAACCGAAATTTACCTGAGCAGCAATCTTTCCTTTTCCCATCTTCAGGTCGCTTCGCACGACAAGAACCATTTTGTGATCACCCCCGCTGTCCTGTGACACACCCTGAGGAAACCAAATGTCTTCACATTTCTCCACACTGATGACAGACTACTCCACACAAAATCCACAAACAAATCTTCACGTCGCAACTTCGAGAAGCATACGATGTCATGAGAAAGGTTGTATGCGAAATTTCATGCAAAGCAGATGTCAGGGATGAGAAGTGGCCACCGACGTTCATCCAAGAATGGCAAGAGTCTATATTATCGCTCAATATACAAACGGTTTGCGTGAAGAAACGTACGTTGATATCCAAATTTGGCATTCCTTCGGCAATGTGAGATGATGTTTTTCTCCTTAGAAAGTATCCTACACACATTCCACAACCAATGCCAATAGCAAAGCCAAAAATTACACTGTTTTCCGCGATCATTGCAGAAGCCATGGCTGTCTCAAGGAATATTTGCCTTGTAAAAAATAATCACCCAAAACGCAAGAGCAATTTTATCCAAGAATATGGAAAATATGAGAGGAATAAATCTACAATCTTCCTGTGACCTGAGTTTTCCTGCAATATGTATACGTTTCTTTTCAAGAAACTGACAATAACGATAAATAGGTGTCCACAGCACAGCAAGTTTATCCAGCACCTTGTTGTAGCCAATCACAGCCGCAAAAATCGCCAACAAAACACAGAGGGAATCTGTACGAATCGCGAATAACGATACGAATGATGAATGTGACTGAGCAATTGAAGCTTCTTGCTGACTCGTGTCTGCACGAAGATGTCAAAGTTATGGTTAGTGTGTGAAAAGGTTTATGTTGAACTTTTTGACGTTGAAACAGATCATCTTAGGTGTTTCTTGTTTTGTTCGAAAGTTGACAATGGGAATCCTCAAGACGTGAAGTTTTTGTTTTTGTCTACTTTTCAGTCTGGCATTCTTTTGACATTGAGCGACCACAATCCAGACATGCTAAGCTTGGCACAAAAGTACCAGACGCAGGTGTATCAGGCCGATGCCCATTTCCACCTGGGTCAGCAGAAAAAAGCAGAGGTGCGCACACACTGCAGCAAACTTAATTCAGGCGAATGTGTTGTGTTCACAATTTTGTGACATCTTCATTTTGCTCGACGCAGGGGCTGTACATGAAAGCGCTGCATACCAAGAAGATGCTCAACAAAACGAAGGGAAAGACTGCGCAGCCAGTGAGTTGACTACAGACCAGCCCTTCTTGTGTAATTCCAGATTTTGACCAGATGCACGTTTGCAATCACTTGTTTTGTTGTTGTTGTTTTCCAGGAAATTCCTTCGGAGGTTGATGTGCGGTTCCGACTGCATGAATGCTACTGTGAGATGAAACAGCTTCGAGAAGCCATAACCATGTTGGATGGAATCAGTGCCAAACAGAGGAATGCGAAAGTGAACATGGCATTGGCGAAGCTTTACCAGAGAACAGGCAACGACAGATCTGCAATTACGTCATACAAAGAAGTTCTCAGGTTCGTGTTTGACATTTTGTGTCAAGAAAGGTGGCACAGAAATACCGAGGTTTGTTCAGACACAACTTTCTGTTGCAGGGAATGTCCACTGTCTCTTGAAGCAGCACAAGGACTGCTTTCCCTGGGCGTGAAAGGCGCAGAAGTTGCTTCTTTCATGATGTCGACACACGCTCAACTGGCTGGCTTTGAATGGTGAGAATATCAATCAAAAGCACCCTGTGCCACTTTGACTTTTTGGCCCGAGGAATTGTCAGAAACCAGCGCTGTTGCTTTGTGTGCAGGTTGTCTCAGTGGATAAAAGCACAGGCTCACACAGCTTCCAGAGAGTACGTGAATGCCGTACAGACTTACAGAGTACTCGACAACAAAGTAAGTTTCTCTTGTCTGCGTGTTCGAGTGCGTTTATCTTCAGAAATGATTCACTCTCGGCTTCTTATTCTTTCAGAGCTACCTGAGAGACAATGTTGACATGCTGTGTTGCCTGGGAAACGTGCAATTCTTGAATGGGGACTACAGCCAGGCCACAACAACTCTGCAGCGGGTGAGACGATTCACTTGGTTTCTGTTGGTTTTGGAGCCAGACAAACGATTTTGTGGTTGCTTCAGCTGGAGTGTCAGCATGATGACTTGTCGTTGTTCAGGTGCATGCGCTGGATCGTCTGAATATGAGCAGGATGGACATTCTTGCGTATCTTTTGTACAAGCAGCACAAACCTGCAGAATTGGAAAAGTGAGTGTTCTCCCTGTTCTCGAGTGTCGCCAGTTACTTCAACAAGAAACATTTCGGACTTTCGTCAAGGGTTCTTGCCTTCTTGTGGTTCGCAGGATGGCATCCGAGTTGATGAACATCACCGAACAGGCGGCAGAGCCGTGGGTCGCAATGGGCTATTTCTGCCTCAGCACAAAGAAAGCCACGCGCGCTGTTTACTTTGCACAGAAAGTGAGTGAGGGCAATTTGTTTGAAACTCTCGTTCGCACGGAGAGCAAATGACAACTTTTCCACCAGGTCTGACGTTGCGTCCAGCCAAGCAAAATATGTCGTTCCCTTGTAGGCTTTCAGCCTGGATGGGAGGGGCGTGGAGGCCTTGCTACTGAAAGGAACCGCATTGCTGGAATTGAAGAAAATTACAGATTCCATATCACACTACAGAGAGGCAATGCGGCTGGAGCCACACCGATACGAAGCTCACAAAGGTGAGGCGCTGCGTGGAGCAGCATTGATTTCTCAGAGGACAGTAGTGTACATACATGTTGGTGTTTAGAAACTGACCAAGACCTTTTCAACCGTGTTTCGACTGAGAACGAGAATACCATACCACGTTCTCGTGTGGATCTTTGTTGTCAGAGAGCTTTTGGAAAGTAAACGTTTGATGGGGTGCGAGTGTGCAACTTTGTCCTCGCGTTTCAGTTTGTTGTTGACACTGATCTGTCAATTGTAGGTTTGGTGGACTGTTACATAGGAAGCCACAGGACAAGGGAAGCCATTCAGTGTGCGGCACAAGCGTACAAACAGTTGGGCACCAACGCAAGGTCACTGACTGTGAGTTTGACAGTTTCCCTGATTTGCTCGGCTTGAACACCGTTTATTTTGTCCTTGAACACTTGAAAAGGTGTGTCTTGCAGCTGTACGCTGGAGTTCTAGCGAAGGAGCCAATGTCCCTGGAGAAAGCGAAGACTTATCTGGAAAAGGCGCTCAAACTGGATCCGTCTCACTTGGACGCCGTCTACATCATGGCCGACATATTCTCGCAGCAGCACCACTTTGACAAAGGGATAGAACTGTGAGAGTTCTTTCTTGGCAGTCATTGATTAAATCTTTGAGATTTTGCGCGGGGAAAAAAGTACGGGGATGTTTCCAATTCGACCAGTTCGCGAAACATGTGCAGTGTCCTTTCGGTCAGGACCTTCGTAACCTTCCCCAGTGTTCGCAACTTCGTTGTAGGTTGCGAAGGCAGTTGCGGCAACAGAGCACCTGTAGACTTCACCAAATGCTGGCAGATTTCCTGATGCACACCAACGAGCACGAAGAAGCACTGAACCATTACAGTATAGCCATCAAGTACGTGCGGTGCACAAACCAGTCGAGACAGTGGGCGTTGACGCATTGAATTTCGATTCAGTGCGTGAATGGACGGCACTTGTGCATGTTCTTTTTTTCACATTTGCAGTTTGGATCCGCACAACTCGCGCGCGCGGGAGGGAATTGAGCGAGTCGAGAAGCACAGTGACTTGGGCCTCGACGCGACATACGATGTCGAAGTGGAAGACATGGAGGGAAGCGAAAACGAGGTGACGAATTGGTTTTCCCACACGATTTGAGATTTGACATTTCTTGAGAATCTCTCCTTGCCATGGTTTGCCAAACAAAAATATTTTGCCTTTTGGTTCTGTTCAGGCGGATTTGGAAGGCAGTGACATAGAGAGCGCGTGGTCCGACATCGATCTGACGTAGCTGAAGATGCCCTGGAAATGAACAGAACGACTCCAGTGCACCATGACGCATTGGAGATGACCACTCATTGTTTGTGACCATTGACAGAAAAGTCAGAAATGGATGCAATAAATTTCGAGTTTGTTGCTTCTGTTTGGATGCGTACAGCTAAACACGCGTGTGTCTGTTGTTGCAGTTTCTTGTGAAGCCACTAAAAAACAATTCAGTCAAACGAAACTCTACGTGACATCCGTGTCTGATTCTGGCGTGTTCGTACTTTCTGACTTGTCAGGCTTTTTCTTCTCAAAGCCAAATCGTTTTTTGAAAGCTCGTTTCGCTTCATGTCTTTCTCGTGATATCCTCTCTCTGCGTCTTCTCTCCTGCCCGGCTTTTCTCTTTGCAATGGATATGATGCTCATTTCACCATTAAAATGCCAATCAAGTTTTTCTTGAAGGCGAAGTCGAGCTCTCTGTCGGTTCATTTCGCGAGACCTCTCTTCTTGACACTGCAGAAAACGAAAAGCACAACAAAATGAGTCGAAACAAGGACAAGGTTCAGTGTGATTCACGGACTGGCATCGTTTCCTGAATTTTTTACCCAATATGCAAGCTGTCGCCTCTGCATTTTGACATGAACATGCAAGTCTGCACGATTCGGGTCTGACCTTGACTACAATTCCGGTCGGTTTGTGCGTCAGTTGAACGCAGCTCGCTGTTCTGTTGATACTTTGTCCCCCCGGCCCGCCGCCCAGAATGAACTTTTCCGTCAGCTCATCCTGAAATGCACAAACGCTGGAGCTGGATTAAACTGCATGTGCTGGCGCGAGTGAGGCGAGCAAAAATTTCGTGAAAGTCGCTCGAAAGGAATTTGGCAACTTACCTCATTGAGCGGGGGATACGGGTTCTTTTTCCACCGAACTTGAAAGCTTGGAACAACCTGCAGTGCACAGTGCTTCTCCACTTTTCGAAACAAAATGTGCAGAAAACGTGCATTCTGTCTGTCTGCTGTCACTCCACTCCTCGCCACAAATGAGCTCATAGAGATCCTCTTGATTGCGTGCAATAGTTTGTTGCTTGTGATTACTGCAGCTCGTCCACAACTAAATAGTGGTTTGTACATGATAGAAATCACCCGCAGCAGGTCGGAAGACACAACAGAAAGTCGTTGTTGACACAACAAAAAATGTTTTCAAACAACAAATCGCTAGCAGCCGAAATGTTGCCTACGAACAGAAGCTACGCATGCGCGCAGCAGGATCAAATATGGCGCCTGTCACATTCACAACATTGTGATTGTTTACTCATTTTTTCCACAGTTTTGCTGACATTGGAATAAACGAATCGAGGACATGGCGAACAGAAGTAGTATGGCAGCGGCTATTCCAAACGTTATCCCCAGAGCCATCAGCCAGAGGGGCAAAAATCAGCTGGAGATCGAGCGAGAAAACTTCGAGAGGAGCCAGGTCGGTGTTGTTTCCTGTTCCTGTCCACCGTGGATTTCTGCACCGTGTAATCTTGATCTTGATCTGTTCTTCATCCATCATGGATCATCATGCCGCACTTCCCTGCCAAGGGAAAACGCGAACTTGTTTTGCCGACGCGTTTGTTTGAACGTTTACGTTGGTGCGAACTGTCGTGTTGGGAGTCAACTCGAGCAGCCTCGAAGAAGCAGTTCCAGCTGTTGTCAGGCTCAGTCTGCCTGTATTGTCACAACCCTTTGAACCATTGCTCGAGCTGAGGTAGATCTATCCTGGAAGAATTGGTTCATGTGACCTGCTACTTTGAAGCACTGTGTTGGCTTCAGGCACACGAGAGCAAAAACACGAGTGCAGTTCGCACGTTGTTGTTGGAGGAAAAGTGGTGACGCAGCGGTGTCAAGAAAAATGTCACAAACACCAAATCCTGATTGCCGCCGCGCCACCATGACACTCAAGTTGCAGACCTGGGTTCTTGAAGATTTGTGGACAGAAAGGCAGGAGGAGTCCGCGCGGAGTTCAGTCAACAGCTCCCACTGTCCAAGCTTGACAAACCCGAGCGGATGAGGGTCGCATTCGAAGTGTCTGTGGAACGCCGACATGAGAACCTTGCACTGTCTGCAAGTCGAGCACATTGATCTGTGTACATTGATGTTTGCTCGAAGGGAAATATTTGGGGAAAGCAGCGCATGTTTGTTCCGTTTCTCTTTCATTGTGTGTGTGTGTGTGTGTGTGTGTGTGTGTGTGTGTGTGTGTTTATGGCCAGAACTGACTGTGCTTTGATACAAAGTGCGTAATGTAGATAAGGGCAATGAGAAATGTCGAACCAAAACGTTTGTTCTGAATGACCCACAGATTGTAAAATTTTTGGAGTCATATCTTTGGTCTATTGGGAACCGGAACTCAGAGGCCAATAAAATTGATGTCTTGTTGGACGAGAACCAAAAATTTCAGCAAGAATTAGTCATTTTTAAGTGTGGTCGACACACCGAACGTCATTGTCCTCGCAAGGCACTCAACAGTGAACTGCGAGTGCATGTCAGGAATTCATCCCACCGGGTGGCGGGGGAGGAAACGCTGCGAAGCCAAGCCGGTTTCACTTCGCGTCCCACGTAGTTTCAAAGCAATTTCAGTGTGGTATGGAGGTGGTTTCTCCACAGTCAGAAACTTGGTCGTGGCACCACTGGAATTTTTACTTGGTGACGAAGTTTTGGCCGGTAGAGGTGAAACCGCCTTCAAACTAACCAGCTCTGTTCTCATCGCAGCGGCTAAGAGCACTCACTGAGCACGCGCGCGCGTGTATGTGTGTGTGTGTGTGTGTGTGTGTGTGTGTGTGTGTGCGTGTGTATGTGTGATATGTGTGTGTGCTTGCGTGCGTGCGTGCGTGCGGATGTGTGCGAGTGTGTCTGTGTAGCGTGTGTCTGTGTGTGATCGCACGAACTGCAATGTGCTGTGCAGATTCAACCGATTGGGAGTCGCCACAAAGTAAAGATTCCTTGTCAATGGACAAGTTTTCAGTTCCCGTCATTTGTCGTCTGAAGCCCAATGGCCAATTTGTAGTTCATCGAGTGCGGCGAAAGTTTGCTCAGCAAGAAATCGGCGTCGAAGCACCGTGCGTTTTCTTGGCAGCCTGAGGAATTCGCCTTCCGGAAGAGATGAGGGTTGTGGTTGTGAAGAGCCAGCGAGGAATCATCTCGGAGAAAAAGCTGTGTAAAACCCAGCAACGCGGCTGATGCTTCGCAGCGCCGTGAGAGCAATGCAGTGGCTTCCTTTTCTGCGAAAACAAATCAGCATCCAAATGGGCAGGGAATGAGGTGCGAAAGATGTTTGGTGGCACTAGCAATGTTTATTTCGCCCGTTTTGGTTTTGTGGGCTGAACAAGATGTTTTGCATCTGCAGCAACGTGCTGTGCACAGAAAAAAATGTGGGTGAAAGGATAAAGAGATGCCAGAGAAGTGCAAACTTTATTTTGCTGCGTGGGAAACAAAAGTGTGGGACACTAAACTCGCCGGATACGTATTTGCTGAAGGGAGTCGGTAAACAGCATGAAAGCCGGTGCAAAATGCGTGCTGTCGTTTCTCCGCCCAGTGGATCCCACCGCTGACCCTCTGGAAATTAATGGACATGCAACGCGAATTGTTTCCAACTGGACGGCCTGACCGGATTCACGTGGCCAACTCCTTCAGGCTGAAGTGCTTTGCTGAATTTTACGTTCCTGTCGTGTTCTGGCTGTCTTTTCTGGTTTGTGATCTTGCCAAGGTTTCATCACGGTTGGTAGTGACCTCTTTCTGCTCCAGAGGCACAAATTTATGAAAAGCGTCAAAAAAGGAGGTGCATAACTGAGCAGAAAAGGACCCAAGTTGCACGTGTGTGTCGGTCGGTTGCCCTTCAGCAAATAGCGGCGTACTCGTGAGTTTGCTTTATCAACAGAAAGTTACAAAGGTCTGGGTGCTTTCATTATGTGATTTCCGCCGTGTTGTGTGAGAAATCTTCACCCCAAAAAGTGGTGTGGAGACTAACGAATCGCATTTGTTTCTGTTTGCAGGCTGCGAGTGCCGCCAAAGCCATCAACTCCGTGGAGTCTCCAGTGAAGGAAAAACATGTCAGGAGTATCCTTTGGTTGCTGGGGAGTGCTTTGAAAATTGAAATTTTGCTTTGGAATTTCTGAAACAGAGTCCCGGTGTGTTGTTGGGATTTGCAATCCAACATGAAAAGGAGTCCGTACGGGTCTGAAGCGAAACCTTGTTGTGCATTCATGTCTGCGCACAAATTTTCATTCGGAAAAATCCATCGTACGTGTTTTGACTCAACGTGAAATCAGCCCTCATCATCGGGACGCACAAGGAGCACAACGGCAACATGTTTTGGTCGCTGGCGACGAAGCAGCCGCTGCAGGGTCACCCGATCGTGTGCTGGAAATTCTGTCACGTCCTGCACAAAGTGCTGCGCGAGGGTCACGGCCAGGTAACGCGACCGATCAGCTGCGACGAGACAAATCTGCCCGAGATCAGCTCGGTACACATGTTACACCGAGGTGTCGGAGGACGAATGGGAACTCGCGACATTGCGCCCCTCATCACATCCTGCACTGATGGATTTGGCCATGAAAGCTGAGGCGTGAATGTTCACAACAATGATGGGACGCAATGAAACGCTGCCAAGTGAGATGTTAATCTGGCAGCTGAGAACCATTGTCTGCAGTCGACTGAAAGATCTGTTGAAGTCGAATTTGAGTTGTTGCAATGAAAGTGGCGCAACAAAGCCCGGTCTTCTTTGCGTTTGTTGCATCCGTGCTGCAGATTCGCAGCAAGCCAGATGCTTACCATTTGCACGAGAACGCTTCTTTCCCCTCCGTCGTACGTGTGTTTGTGTGCAACACATAAAAATGTGTGCTCCAGCCCGTACAAGTGCACTGATGTTTCTGCGATTTGGCCAAGTGTTGCGCGTGCGTCTGTAAATTGCGCGTGCACTCACGCACTCCTAAACTGCAAAAGAACATTCGGTGCTTTCTCCCATTTTGCGACGATGGATCAACAGCAAATTACTACATGTCGTCAAAATGAGCGTTGTAAGAGGCCCAACTCGTCGTGAACGTTTCACAACTCGTATGGTGTGCAAAGAACATTGTCGGATCAATAATCGCACAGTGCAAATGGTTTGACATGTTGAATTGGCTTTTTGTTCAAGCTGAACAAATATGGATCCGTGTGATTGCAGGTGATCGTCGATTCACTCAAGTACAGAGGCTACATGAAGGATCTCGGAAAGTTGTGGGTGAGTGGCCATTCCCCGACCAGAAACCATTCCACCTGGTCAAAAGCGGGAACCTTTCTCGGCCCGTCACAACAGAGTCAGAAGCATTTCGAGACCGGCCTCCAGTTTCATTGTGAAATCCTCGGAGCCTGAAACAGATGTTGTGTTAAAGACCCAGTTTTGATTGTCGGGCGTCGTGAACGAATTGAAGAAGAAATTTGCAAACGAGGGGTTGGAGTGAAGGAGACATTTTTATCCAACTGATCAGTGAAAGCATTCAAATGGACATGGTGAGCACATCAGTGAGCAAAGACACGAATGAGTCCTCGTTCCTGAATTTCGAATCGCCTTGCAGGGTCATTTACGAGAAGGTTACGGCAAGTTGATCGCGTTCTACACGAAGCTGTTGATCTGCAAGCTGACATTCCACGGGAAGGTGCTTTTGCGTTTCACAGTCCTCAGAACTTCTGAATATGAATTACCAATTATGTTTCGCAATTAACCCTTCGCTTGGCCTGCCACGTTATTCGCGTCACATGAAAGGCTTGTTGTCGTTTTCGCGCAGTACCCGTCGATCGCTGGCAATCTCATGATGGACGATGAGGAACTGGACAAGCTGTGCGGCTCGGACGTCAACAGCTAGTGAGTCTTCTCTGTGTGTGCACGAATTACTGTCGCAATTACTGTCGCTGTGCCTGCGTGCGCCCAACAAGGCATTCGACTTCTCATTGCACGAATTACATCCGTGAAATCCGTGAATTACGTATGGACTCGAAGATTGTTGAGCGCGCCACATGTGCGAGAAAAAAAATCTACGAGGATGGTCCACGTTCTATCGGCCCTTCACATGTAAATATCACGCAATTTTCTGGGTAAACACGTTGGCAACGGCTGTGTGTCCCTAAAACTAAAGCTGATACAGCAGGGAACCGACAGAACTTGGATCGTCCTCGTATAATCGAGTTGACATGATCACGTGCACGCACGAGCCTCGAGTTTCCTTGAACCAGTTGATCCACAGTTTGTGACCTGTGGTCCGGACAAAGTCTGCGAATCTTGTGGTGACCCGACATTGCCCAGCAGTGTGAATGCTAAATGTCGTCCAAAGAGATGAAAACCAATCGCGAACGTTTCGCTCTTCTCTTCGTCCCCGTGGCAGCTGAAATCGAATGTGCCCATTTTGTGGGAGGCTCCAGCCAGAGTTGTTGTCTCACCATCTTATTTGAGTGTTTCTCGTTCCAGCTTTGAGTTGAGCGTGGACATGCTGGATTACATGGACGATATTCTGGCGCTGCAGTCTCACGGTAGGTCAGCCCATGTAGCCAAGGCTCAAGAACAGGGTGCGCAGGCCAGAAAGCCTCAAGTCTGTTCCTGTGGAGCCGTCACTCGGGGTGCGTTCCCTGACGAGGCTGTGCTTGCTTCTCGCAGTGTTCGGCTCGCTGGACATGTCGCGCTCCAACTCGATGACGAGCATGGGGCAGTGCCGCCTCGCGCCACTCATCCTCTGCATCCAGGACTCGTGTCAGCTCTACGACTACATCGTCAAAATCCTCTTCCGACTTCATTCGAGTGAGTTGCCATTGTTATTCACTCCAACGTGTTTTCCAGCATGGACCCCTTTGCGTTCACTCCAATGTGTGCAGAGCCTCGTAGCCCGTTTCAGAAATTTCGAGTATCCGCAGTGTTCGTAAAGATCGTGCAGAATGCGTCATTTACTAAACTGCATCTACTTTCTTCATCTGATGTAAGTTGCACGAACCAGGGGTAATTTCACATTTCGTATATTTTTGAGTTCCTCGGTTGGCTGGTATGTGGCTAGAACATAAGGGTCGATGGAAATTTATTGAATGTTCAGGAATTGTCGGTCGCACGGAGAGCGACGCAGAGTTGCCTTCCTTGTGTTCACAGCTTCGTCCGGAGAGATTGGGCATGTCTTTAGTGCTGCGGGAATCCTGTCCACAATCCGTTTCCAGTAATTGCTGCTTTTGTGTTTGCTGTGACGAGCAGTTCGATGACTCGGGGCTAATAAAGTGTGTTCCCAATTGTAGCCGACTTTACTCGAACCGTGTGCGGTGTTGGTGAGCTCACCTAATTTTAAACGTAGAAATCCTGTCTTAGGGTTTTTGACTTTCCCAGAATTTTTCAACATTTCAGTGTTTTGTTCTCGTCGCTCGTGCCCCTGTGTTGATCCGTACCCTTGGTGGCGTTCGAGTTCACGTTGTTCCACCCCGGCTTCAGTCACGTCCACCACTGATTTGTTCTTGTGCTCCGTGACAACATTTCTAGCACTAGTCAGCTCTGCGTTTCACTGTTTCTCTTGTTCGTAGTCTTCCCATTACATCTCCCCCCTCACAAGAAGTTTCGGGTGATATTTGCACGTTTCTGAGCGAGTTCAAGTTCGATCATGTGCAACACTGTTGCAGGTCTTCCTCCCGACACCTTGGGCGGCCACAGGGACCGTTTCTACAATCAATACAAAGCGTAAGTGTTGACATTGTGTGGATATTGACGGTGCCTCTTGGTGCACCGAGATCCCGTGAAACAGATGGAAAAGGCGTGGATCTGTTCAACAAGAGCCGCACCCTGGAATTGCGCGCCACGTTTGGCAGACTTCTGCTTCTGTTTCAGATTGAAGAAGTTTTACTACAGCTCGAGTAATCTGCAGTACTTCAAGAATCTGATAAAAGTGCCACATTTGCCAGAAGTGAGTGTCGTATTGGTACTTTGTAAAGTACTGCTCAGGCCCAAACGATGCGCACAGAATCGAACAATCACGAACGAGCACCACCTGATCAAACTCACTTGCACAATCACAGCAAGAATAGCGCAGCTTGCGTGTTACTTATTTCCGGACAGTTTAAAAGTTTCCTAAGTTTGTCGCACAATGCAAAAACAAGTGAAGGATATGATGTGACGAGTTGCCGCACAATTCCTCTCGTCTCAAGAAAAGTTGTCTCTAGTTCCACGTGCACTGCCCCGAGTTGTAAGTGTGCGTCTCCGACAGAGCCCGCCCAACTTCCTGCACGCGTCGGACCTGCAGAGTCACGTGAAGCCCGTCGCCATCGTGCCCGACCCGGAGCCCGAGGCGACGACGCCCGCCGACGAGGTCGCCACCGACCTGCTCATCGACACCACCTCCGAATTCAGCGTACGAGCTGTTTCTGCTTGTCACTGTGAAAAATTACGATCTGTTGAGTTTGGAAAAGGTTGAGTGACTGTCTTTTGCTTGTGAGTGGATTCCGAGTGTTTTGAATGGCGCGTCGACTTGTTCGTTTTGTTCTGAAGCTTGTTGGTCAAAATGAGGCAGGATCACTTGTGAAAATCGCCACGTTTGTTTGGTTGTGCTTGTGCGGTTCAGTGCACGCCTCACACAATGCGTGATAAAAACGGCTTTCTTCTGCAGGACGACTCGTCGCGGTTTGAAGACTCGATGGGCTTCGAAGATTCGTTTGGTCAGAACGGCGCGCCGTCGCCCCCCGTGCCGGACGACAAGTGAGCACAGTCACACTCCAGAGCCGTGCACAGTTTATTCATTGTTGTGCATCTGTTTCTTTTGCGATAATTTGTTCATTTCATGTTCTTCCAGGGACTTGTTGATTCAGCAGTTGATGAGAGAGATCAATGAGTTGAAACAAGAGGTGGCGAGGATCAAGGGGGAGGTGCGCTGCGTGCTGATTTGTTCATTCAAAACCCACTATTTCTCAAGTTTCTAAACAGACACCAAAGATACACTCATGTGCTCTGCACTTCAGGGATCGATGATGATCGAGTCGCTACAGAATCGAATCAAAGAGTTGGAAAATGAGTTGCAAACCTTCCGACAGATCGGAGAGTCCACGCAACAGGTAAAACACCGTTTTATGAACTTCTGTCACGCATGAGAAACCAGAGGTTCCACACGCAACACCAGGAGTCACTTTGTGTTCCAGGAAAATGAAACTCTTCGGAACATGCTGAAAGAGAAAGAAGACAACGCAGAAGTCATTGCACAGATGGACCAATTCGAAAGTAAGTAAACACGGTTTATCAAGGTTTCTGATCAAGAACTCAAACATATTTGGTACTTCAATTCTTTCTTTTGTCAAATTCAGAAATTGCCAAGGCAAACGAAGAGAAGTTCAAGAAGATGAAGGATATTTACACGAAGCTGCGCGAGGAGCACGTCAACCTCATTCGAGCGGTCAGCATCGCAGTCCCGCACTTACAGCGAAATGAGCTCACACTCACGACGGGAAAATTTGCACACATGTTATGGTTTCAGCACGCAGAAGCGAAGAAGCAGGGTGAGGCAGCGAAGCGTTCGCGGGACGAGATGGACCAGAAGCAGACGGAGCTGTCGCAGGAGCTCGCATTGCTGCAGGTGCGACGTCGGAGCTGCTCCTGGCCTTTCAGATTGTTGTTGAAACTGTTGGGTTCATTCCAACATTCACATTTTCTTTCTTCGACTGCAGTGTGAGAAATCCAAAATGGAGGCCACGCTTCTGCAAAGTTCATCAGAAACGTCAAAAGTGGCAGAACTGGAACAATCTCAGAACCAAATCCGCCAAGACAAAGAGGTACCCTAGCTGAACGATTGACGTGACTTGCAGTTGAACAAACAAAAAGCTTGTTACAAGCCTGCGGAGTGATTTTTCTCTCGCAGGATGTGGAGAAGCAGCTGCGGGACGTGGCGGCGGCGAAGGCGGCTCTGGACGCGGCGCTGCTGCAGTGTCAGGGCGACGTGGCGGCGCTGCGCGCGCAGCTCGACGACTCGCGCCGCGACAAGGACCAGGCTGAAAACGTCTTCAAACAGCAAGTGCTCGACAGGGGACTTCAACTACTAGGTGAGGCTTTGAAATCGTTTTTTTATTTGAGTGTGTACTTGGTTGTTGTGTTTGTGTGCTCGCGCAGTTAGCAGCACAAGTGCTTGCGTTATCGTCTTGGTCTTCGGAAGAATGTTCACATTCCATTTTGCTGAGTATGGGTTTTCGCTTGCACTGACAAGTAGTTCGTACTCAGGCAGAATCCCGAGTTGGTCGTGATGTTCTCCATGGTTGATTTCACTTCAACCTTGTGTTTAGTTTTGGTTCTGTGAGACTTTTTGACTGACAGGCGTTGTGCAAATTAAAATTCCAAAATCTGTTTTGCGCCCGAGTCGCAGTGGCATCCTTCTGTTTGCATGGCATCCATTACTGCATGGCGTTGTGTACACGTGTCTTCCAGTCAAGGCTGTGGAGGAGGGAGAGGCCATCATCAAGGACGGGTTGGCGCAGTGTGACAACCCGAACCACGCCACTGTCACCTGCACGTCCGGTACGTAGGTTTGCTGCACGCAACTGTTCGTTTGCAGGTCACAGGAAGGTTCGCTTGACTCCGTTTTCTTCAATCCCGTGATAAATCCCTCCCTGGCCTCTTTTTGATTCAGGAAAACGAATCAGGCCTGTTTCTCTGTTTTTCAGAGTATCTTCTGAACAGAACTGAGCCCGTGCTGAGGTCGCTGGAGGCTCTGCAGACCTCATACACACAGTACAGCACCGACAAGGAAGGTACGACCACTCAGCAGAAGGCACCAAATCCGCGCTCTATTTCTCCTTGTAACAGTGTTTGCTTCAATCAGCAAAGTGTGTGTGGTTTCTTGCAGCTGTCGCAGAGGTGGTGAAGGGAGTGTGCAACTTTTCACATCACATGGCGGACATGGTGGTGCACGGCAAAGCCACGTCCAACGCTTCGCCGATTGAGCAGGGCGAAGGTACGAGAGGATCAGTGGATGATTTCCCACACGTCTCCATGTTGCACGCGAAGTGGTTTGGAGGTCACGTTCTGTGTTTGTTTTCAGCATTGACCAACCTCAGCAAAACGTGTGGAGAGGAGAGTTTGGTGCTGCTGGGACACATAAAATCAGGTTTGCTCTGCTGCTTGATTCTGCCAAGTGTCGGTGGGACTCGTGATTCCGCGGCATGTCTCCCGAGTTGTGTCACACTAACAAGTGTCGCCACCTTGGGTGGATGCGTCGCTGACGTTGAGCGGTTTCTGTTCGCCAGGAGACGAGTCGGCGCTGCGGGGCCAGTCGGAGAAGCTGTCCGGCTTCATCCGGCGCCTCGTGGCGCTGGGCGAGGAGCTGCTGCCCAAGGTGGAGGACGCCAAGGCGGAGAACATGGGCGACCTCATCGACCAGGAGATGGAGGAGACGCAGAAGGCCATCGAGTCCGCGTCAAAGCGCTTCGCCGTGAGTTTATCTGAGGAACCCTCCCTCAGTGGACCCTCCGGGTTCTACCCTTCGCTTATAGAGAGCAAAGCTGAATTCGGCCTTTTGTTGTCCATTTCTTCACCTGGTACTTTGTGTGATTTCAAGCCACATCAGTTGCATGGTTTTTCAACGTTGTGCAACTGGTAGACAGATGGGTTCTTTCTGTCTTTTTCAGGACATGCTGGCCCAGTCAAGGCAAGCACAGACTGGCATCCAGCTCGAAGTCAACGAAAGAATTCTGGATTCGTGCAATGATCTGATGACGGTGAGATAATTCAGACGTCCACAGCTTCACCAAAAATGTGGATGTGAAGGTTGCCCGCGAGTCTATCTCTCGTGTTTTTGTTGGTGCTGCGCTCATAGACCACTGTCCGTTTGCAGGCGATCAAGGTTCTCATCAACAAGTCCAAGGTGCTGCAGCGGGAGATCGTGGCGCAGGGGCGCGGCTCCACGTCCGCCACCGAGTTCTACAAGAAGCATCACAGGTGGACCGAGGGACTCATCTCCGCAGCGAAGGCCGTCGGCTGGGGTGCTAATGTCCTTGTGTACGTGTCTGCAAGACCTCGTTTGCATGACCATGTTGCTTTGTTGCATGGATGGTGGGCGCAATTGCACTTTGAGTCACAGTTGCTGAAAAAGATACGTTTGCTTGCTAAAACAGGGATTCTGCTGACAAAGTCGTGAAAGGCGAAGGGAAGTACGAAGAGCTAGTCGTGTGTTCGCAAGAAATTGCGGCAAGCACCACACAGCTCGTGGTCGCGTCCAAAGTGAAGGCGGAGCGCAAGAGCGAGAACCTGCAGCCTCTGTCCGAGGCGTCGAAAGGCGTCACGCAGGCGGCGGCGCAGGTCGTGGCGTCCGCCAAGTCAGCAGCGGAGGCCATCGAGGAGAGCGGTACGCACAAACCACGTGTGCCAATGACATCTGAGTGACAAAAGAGCGGCTGCGAGGCCCTCGGAGCTGCTGCTGCAAATGAATCTGTTCTTCTGTTTTCCAGACACTTTGGACTTCTCCAAGCTGACTCTTCATCAGGCCAAGAGATTAGAAATGGAAGCGCAGGTTCGCTGATCAACTCGTTTTGTCCAAATTTGCACAATCGAGATCAAGGCGGACGGGGTTGAGTGACGTGTGACTCGGTGGGTTTGTGTGGCAGGTTCGAGTGCTGGAATTCGAGAGTAACCTGGAGAAGGAGCGCGTGCACCTCGCGGAACTGCGCCGGAAGCACTACCAGCTCGCGGGCGAGGCGGAGGGCTGGGAGCAGGAGGTGAGTTGCGTTCGTCCCTCGCTTTGAATCTGTGACAAGTGGCTGGTCTGTCCGCAGTTTCGTCCACTGCCCACAGAAGTCAAACACTGTCCGACAGTCTTCACGAGTCGAAGGCGTTTGGAATTCAGAGAAACACTTGGCTTCGTTTGACCCAACGATGAAACATCCATTGGGAGGATGTTTGGAATCAGAACCGAAGTAGTGTCCCCCGCTTGAAGCACCTCTGGTTCGTTTTCTTTCCGTTTTCCATTGAAAGTGCTTGTAGAAGCCACAATTAGATGTGCGTTAGCGGAAACTATTCGTCTGAATGTAGCTAATTTGAACTGCTTCATTGTAGGACGTTAAACGGTAAAATACTTTTTCCATTGTCTGTTTTTGTCACCAGATGTATCTTCACAGAATGGCATTGCTGAATGTGTTGTTCAGTTCGCGTTGCGATATTTTGCCAGATCAAATTAAGGTTAAGTGTCGAATGGCATTGTACGGAACGGCACTGGTCGACATTTAAGTTTGGGACGTGTACATTTGATGTAGTTGACGCGTCACGGTCTGGTGTTGTCAAACAAGCATTTTCCATTTTAAGTGTTAGAATAGACACGACCCGCAGCAGTTTAGTTTCCCTGAAAGAGCATGGATGACCCCCGAAGCGCCTCGGTATTTCATGGCTGATGTAGGCCCCTGTTGCATCAACAGATGGTATTTTGTCGACGCTAAAAAGTGATGTGTGTTCAGCCACAGACGTTTTGTACAAATGTCCCTGTCAAGTTCCGAGTTCTCACCCACTCACTCCACGAAGATAAGGACGGGATAAAGCAACGACAAAAAGGATACAAGCTCACAGTGAAAGGTTTCAGTATGGAAAACAAACTGACCGCGCGCGCTCGAGGGGGAGTGAATCATTGCTTCTTCTCTCTTCTGACACAAGGCGCGTTTTTCTTTATTGCAGGATATCGATTCACAAGCCTAAATAGCCAAACTTGGAAGGAGTCGACGCGAGCAGTTGGATTGTGCTGGACTGTTCCACCACATCATAAACCTGTGCAAGTGCGCTATCTGCTCGAGGTTGCACGTTCACAGTCGTTGCCCAGGCGAGAGAAAACGATGAAGGGCTTGTGGGTAACAAAACTATTGTATGCGCGACAGCTGCACCAGGATTAGTCATCAATTCGTCGGTCAGACTGGCTGTTTCCTGCGTAGTGTGGTGCTGAAGACGTGTGTTGTGGGTACCAGACTCGGACCAACTCTGATGGTGTGTGTGTTCTACGTCTATGCAGGGTTTGTTGCGTTTTCAGCAACGAGCATTTATCTCGTCGTGTTGTTGATAGTGTGCTTACGTTTGAAGCAAAAAGTTCAGGTACGTCTCGGCAAGCGGGGACTGTGCGCAATTCAAATGAAAACCTTCGGCCAATTGATGTGCACGACAAACTTCGGTTCCTGTTCATCAAAGTGTGCGAATAAGACACGCACGGTGTGCTTGTTTGTGTTGCCTTGATTTGCTCGGCGATGCATGTGACCAACGATGGGCACCCAGACTGAATGCGAACTGAGCTGGAATTCTGTTGAGAGAGAGAGAGAGAGAGAGAGAGAGAGAGAGGTGCGTGTGTGTGTGTTTGCGTGCATGCATGCGTGCATGTGTGGGGGTGTGTGTGTTGCGGGGGGGGGGGTGTTTTCTTCTGACTGAACGGAATCTCGGTTCGATTTGGTATCCTTGTGACAAAGAGCCTTGCTGCATGGAGGACGTTCTTAACCCGCGGTGCTCGCGTTGAGTGAGGCTGTGACAAGGGTAATTTATCTGATGTCGCCTTCTTGTTGCGCTATTTGTCGCTCATTTTACTTTCAACACTCTCACGTGCGTTGTTCCATTGTCCACAAGTCTGCTCTGACCGTCTCGCAGCAGGAGGCGGTTTCAGCCAGTGCGATGCAGGCCTCAGTGGGCAGTACATTTTCTTTCAAGTCATCTCACGGGAGGGGAGATTTTTTTCTGCACTGTGTTTTGAAGTATATATTTGGGGATGGGCAAACATTCAGCTTTTCAAAGTTGTCTTTTCAACTTTGTGTTGATCCTGCGAATATTTTGCATGACGTGTAAACTATAAATACCTCTGCTGTGTTTCGTTTTGTTGTACAATGTAGGAGTCATATTTCTATTGCAGAGTGGCCTAAACATACCCTTGTTACGTGTTACACACAAAATATCATTCAGTTGTACAATTAAATCGGCCGTGAAGTCAATATTTTGAAACCGACTTGGTGGACATGTTCGAGTGCGCCTGATGGCCAAGGAATTGGTTCCACTGTTTTGTTTTGGGCTTCAAAGTTGCGAGAAATACGCCGAACTGGAATGTAAGACTTGCACGGTCACACGTCCGAGCTTCAGACATGTCGAATGCGCGCGAAGCAGGACAAACAGCGCTCTCGCAGAAAGGTTTTTTTTTTCATTCATCAAGCGAAGAACGCGTAAAGGAACACGCAAACACCGCAAACGACAACAGCCTGAATGTTCAAAAACCAAAAGGCGAATTTGCTTTGCTTGAGATAATTCAATCGAGTATCGTGGTCTTCATACGAAAACGTTTGGGAAGATTGCTGCTGCTCGGACTGTTTCGTAGGACACAGGATTTTCTTGTACCACTTCTGTCCCTGGACCACTTTGACTTCGGTATCTGTGGAGAAAAGGCACAGATCTCTGCTCTTACGATGTGAAAAATCGTGTTTTTGGACGGTAGAATGAAGCACGGGGTTGCTTCTGCGCAAGCAGCTGCCTGTGGCCAAGTCGAAGTGGATTCACTGGAAGTGCAAGTGGCCATTGAGTCCAGCAGGTTCACATCGTGTTTCGGACTTGCGGCGGGAAGAATGATGAATCGAGACAAATGAAGTCAAACGTTGTGAGAAACACGAACCTCGGTTGACGGGTTTGTCATCTGTTTGCATTTTGCTCGCTTCTCCAGCTGGTTGTGTCAACTTCATCTGCTCCTCAATTTCGTAGTCTTTCTGCGGTTTCAAGTACCTCGTCCAAAACGTCAGACCATTGAGCTGAAAGAGCGAAACGCCAGGCTGGTCAGTTCCTCTGCGGCCGTTTCTGTGCTGACAGGGAGAGTTCAGGACGACTGGGCTCAAAACGAACGTCGGCGCCCGACGGTTCACTGCGTCGCTCACCGCATCCTTGCTGGGAGGTTCCGTGAGCAGGCTGATCCCACTGATCATCACAAACGCCACAGAGATTTGGATGATTGTGTAGTCGTAGCCGTTCAAATCCTGCAGGGTAGTGGACAGACAATGATCAGATACAGCAGATATAAGAATTCAGCCGTTTCTTCAGCTGAGAGCCTGGTTTGCTGAGCTCTGCAGCAGCTCGCAAGAGAAGGGCTCGTGACCAAATTGTCTCTGACCTTGAGAAAGCTGATTCTGTTGTCCTCTTCGCCGCATCCTGGTTCTGGATAAATGAACTCGAGAACGAACCGGACGAGTCCGAACACCTGGGCGGAAACCATGCCCCAAAACGCGCCCTGTCAAAGAAGAATGATCCCATGACAAAAAAAAGAAGTGGGAGGGGGCTCAATCTGTAGTACAACAACCGTGCCTCGTCATTGACGCCTATAGATTGTTGCTGAGAATGAAGATTTTGTGCATGAAGTGTGATTGAGAACTTGACGGATGGTGCTTGTAATCTACCATTTCTGAGACTCGAGACCAGAACATTGCGAGGAGAAACATGGCGCAGGTGGGAGCGCCGAGGTAGCCCGTGATGAGAGTCGCGTAGCGGTAGATTTCACCTCCGTTCGCGCCCTCCATCATCGGGATGATGAGAACAGCGACGCCAGTCAAGACCACGACAAACAGTCTGAGCAGAGCAGAAAGGAGGAGGAGAAAATCCCAGCGTGCGTTTGTAGAGAAGGGAGAGTGGTATACACGTGCTGTGCAAGAGTTCCGTAATAAGAAATCTTGTGTTTGGCAACTCCCAAGAAAGAACAACATGCAGAAGAATGGAAAACAAGTTTGTGACGAAACTGAGACAGGGACAGGAGAACAGGGTGTGTTGGAACTCAGGGCGAAGTTGGCAGCAAGACAATTCAGACTCAGTCGTGAAAACAGTTGAAGGCACAAAAAGACTGCAGAGAGAAAGAACGTGAAGAGATTTCGCATCTTCAATTGCCCTTCAAACATGCAAGACAACATTGTGCTCTGTCTGGCAACAACCAACAGGATGATTTGAGACTTGAGCCAAGTTGGTAGCACGTTGAACAGCAATCTGCAACAGGAGAGACAGAACCATCCTGGCTTGGTGTCTGTGCAAAGACCAAAAGACCACATCCCATGCTGTGCTGGTTGCACGCCGTGGCGACAGTACCCGCTCGGTGGTTCGGGTCCAGAACATGGCCATCAGGAACATGGTGCAGGTGGGCGCCGCCAGGTACCCCGTGATGACGGTGCTGTACCTGAAAATCTCGCCCCCGTTCGACGTGGCCATGATGGGGATGATGAGCACCCCGACCACCGTCATGGCCACCACGAACAACCTGACGAGCAACGGCAAAACGTCTCTGAACCTGCGACGTCGGGGAAGACGAGTGGGATCGGGGATGAACCCGAACGATTTCGCACGTGAACATGGTTGAGCACGAATTGAAGTCCGCGCACCTGCTGACGAGGAGCAGCTCCGTCTCTTTGGCCCGAGGCCTGAGCTTCGGCCAGAGATCCATCGCGAACAGCGTCGAGGAGCTGTTGAAGATGGACGTGAGCGATGAGATGACGGCCGCGAGCATGCACGCGATCATTAGACCTCGCAGACCTGCGGGAAGACAGACAGAGACGCAGCGTTGCAAACAGAAAAGAAACACTGAAAGCAAGTGTTGGACCCAAGCTGTTGTTGTCACGTCAGATAAACTTCTTCACTGTGTCGGCGGCTGTTTTACCTGCAGGCAGCAGTTCCTGGACGAGTTTTGGGTACGCGACGTTGGAGCAGCCGACCGGGTTCTCGCACACGGCGCGACAGACGGCAGGGTCCGCGCAGCCGATCTCATCTGCAACCAGCGTCTGCAGCATGTCTCAGAGCTGTCACTGCTGCGCGATTGCAGTTGATCGCAAGGTGGAACTGTCCGAAGCCAAGAATGAGCTTTTCTGACCAGGAAAAAGGGCGCGGCTGATCATTCCGGGCCACACAATGATGAACATCGGCATCAGTTTCATGTAGCCCGCGAAGATGCATCCGGCCCGCGCGTGATTGATGTTCTTGGCAGCAAGAGCCCTTTGTACCAAAACCTGCAATCAATTGGGGCTTGTTGGTTCCACTCAAAATTTACTCGCCTGTTGTCTGTGGCAATACGTCTCACGTGGCCCTTGCGTCTCACCTGATTGGCGCACCAATACCACACGGAGCCCACCAGGGTTCTTGCCAGGGTCCCGAACCACGGGTAGTCTGCGTCGAGGTCGCGGAAGATGTGGAAGGCGTCGGCGCGCGGGAAGCCGCACGTCGTGTTGCCCTGCGCGGCGTACGTCGTCTCGGGGATGGCGCCCATGTAGAGGCGCTGCAGAGCCTCGTAGCCGCCGACCCGCACCAAACCTGGACACGACTGGAACGCGTATCAAGCGAACTCTGACCCACACAGGAAATGTTGTGGCAGGAACGAGATTGAAAAATAACTGCTGATTGATATGCGTACCGATGATAAAGAGTGTGAAGCCTCCTATCATCATGATGACGACAGCCATGGCGTCGGTGAATATCACTGTCGTCAAACCACCTGGAAGAAAAACACCCCTAACGTCCTCAGTGGAGCGAAGATGTGAATGAAAATGGCACTTCGACTTTGTCTTGCAACAATTTGGATGCCACAGAGAAGACAGCTGCAAAGAAACAACACAAAGGCGAAGAAAACGACAAATACAAGAATCAACCAGATGGAGGCGAAAGAGCACAGGCGGAGAGGTGGAGATCGGCACTACATGACGTGAAACGCACCCAAAGCTGTGTAAACCACAGAGATGGCCAGAGTGGCAGCGACGCCGATGTAAATGTTCCACCCGACGGTCTGCTGGATGAACAACGCGCCGGTGTACAAATCCACCTGAAAAATCCGTGCGCGTGCCTTCACTTCGTAGAGCTCGGATCTTGTTGATGAATCGTCAGATGTGCGTTGGTGTTCCAGAGCCCATGCAAATGTTCGACTTACTGAGAGAGTGGCAAACAAGTAAGTGAGCAGAGCTATCAAACTGAGGTAGACGCGCAGCCTCTCTCCCCCGAACCTCCGCTGCAGGTACTCCGGCATCGTGTAAATCTGCGAAACGGACATTTGAGTCTCATAATTCTTGACACGCCAGGAAGTTTTGCCTCGCTGAAGCAAGTTTCAACTTTTTGAGGGCAATAATTGTGTGTTTGGAATTTTGAAGCGATGAGGATTGAACTGAGAGAAACGCTCTTTTGGTTGTGTAAAAACCCGCTTTCTCTTTGACCTATTGTTGGATGTTTTTGTTCAACAATCAAATTCCATGAGACGATAACCCTGAACATCCATCACCGTGCAGTGTTCCTTTAGTCTCGCTTGAAGACGTAAAAAAATATGCAGCAGTGACCCATTCCGTACGGGACTTGACTAAATTTGCGCTACTGCAACCATTCGTGGCTGTCTACTTGGACTGAGTTCCAAAATTCACTCACACATTGCAACACTTACTCCTGATGCAATGTAGACGGGGAGGAAGATCCACCCCAACAGCACCAACAGAAACACAGCCTGAAATCGAACGTGGACAAGAATTTCGTCTCCACCTGGATTGGTTCTGGGCATATCAAGCATTACAATTTACTCTCTGCTGTCAAATCATCTTTGCACTTCGCGACCCATGACTGGAACAGAGTTTTGCAAAACGAAAGAGCTCCTCAGGATGACAAGAGGTTGAGTAAGGTTGATCTGGGCTGCTCACACTCCACTCAAACATAATGACGGCGACCCCTGACTTCGCCCCCGTCCCTGCCGTGCCGACAAAGTTGTTCGCACCAATGTTGCTGGCAAACAGAGACATGCCAATCTGCAACAAAGAAACACGGGCATTGAAACACAAAGAGAAAAATCTTGTGCAATTGAATTCAGTTTGTCTTCGTTCTGTTTGAATGTGCGAATATTGACCTACAGGCCACCAGGCCATGTTTCTGCCTGCCAAGAAGAAGCCCTTAACGCTGTTCCTGTTCGATTTGTACATGGTCTGCAAAAAATGTGGACATGCCCATTTTCTCGTGCTTTGTGCGAAGTCGCCAGTCAACAAAAGATTCGTTTTTGAAGCGAAAGCGCCAAGAGAGACTCACCCAGATTCCAACGCCAATGGACACAACGAAGTAACCGACGATCACGACGATGTCGCCCCAGTGGAGCGTCGTGCCTTGGTTGAGGGCTGAACTCATGGTTCCGGTCTGTACCTCCTTTTACGCGAACAGAATCTGCCAATTCATTTGAACAATGGCGTTCGCCTTATGTCACAGATGTTCCTCCAATGTGTTCTGCCAACGTTCTTCATGTTTTGAGTTGTCTCAGCTCCAACCCACAAATTTGTGAGCGACAGAATGTGCCACGTTTGATTGGAGCAAAGTTCACACGAATTGCAAAACTTGTTTGAAAGCCACAGGTCCCGCCTCTCAAAGATCCGTCACGGCTCTCCTGCATTGCATCTATGCGTGGCAGTTTTTATTCGCACAAATCGTGCGAAATTGGATCAGTTGCAGAGTTGTGCATTTGTCCCGACCCGTGCATTGCACAACAAGCTCCTGATGGCACAAAATTTTGTTGAATTCCACAGGAATTGGATATATCTCAATTAACAATTGAGTCTGCGGTTCTTGTGCTCATCGGCAAAAGACATGCGTGAGGCAACGCAAGTTCTTTGAGTTCAGTGAAGCAGCTGCGTTGATTGCCTTGTTTAGTTTTACGAGCCCCATAGCAGGGACTTTGTGTTGTGTGAGTAGAACTTTTCAAATACCCTAACAAACAGCAGGACCACGGTGGTGGTCCAACATTGGTCTTGCATGTCTGCGTGTCGCACGGGAACCTTCGTCCTTCCACATTGAGTCAAACCAAGCGACTGTACATTTTTGCGTTGCTTGTTTGTTTTTGCGCAACAAGACTCGTGTGAATGCGCTCTCACCTTGTAAGAGCATCATATAGCAAAGACAACTGCACGTATATTATTTCTACACATATCGTGTCGGACAAGTGAGAGTCAATTCAAGATTAAATATTTACTGACCTCAATTCGGATGTTCGCAGGTTCCCGATCAACATGTAGAACAGGAGCGCCAGATCTTCACATTGCCCTTCGCTGTCGGGTTCACGCCCCAGAGTTTTGGTCTTGAATCTACAAGCAGCCCAGGCGCAAGGAGTTGTGTTTGAATGCAGTGCGATGCTCGCTGGATCCAGGACAGCATTCGACGTTTCAGCAAGTTGTGCACAATGAACTTGACCGATTATACGACGCTCATTCATTTTTAAACAATGAGCGCCCAGAGAACATTGATCATTAATCTGCTCCATGGTTGTGTCGCGTAGACTATTGCCCGTGGGCTGAAGCTCGTCGTGAGTTTGAGTTTTTTAGTCCGCGGCCAACCGCTGCCGCGGGCTTGGTGCAGTCACCCCATGCATTTGTGTCTGTAGACCAGCAGACCAAATTGTTTTTTTTTGAGGGGGGGGGGGAGTAAAGCAACATATTTTGCACAAAGTTGTTTTGGTCCAGCAAATACCTGGAGCAACCAACTCAGTTACTTGACCCCTCAACCACTTGAGTTAGTTTCCAGGGGGTAGGAGGGTGGGGTGGCAAAGCAAATTGTTGTGAACCAAAGTTGCTCAACCCCTCGTTAAAATACAAGTTATGCAAACCAACTTGGGTTACTTTACCACCACCATACACCACTGTGGAAGCCAACTCAAATTGCGTTTGCCATGGGAACAACCAAAAAAAGATAATTTTGAAAAGTGAGTTTTGATCAACATTCGCTGACGAAAACAACCAGGTGCATAAACTTGGACTCACCTGCTGTGTTCATTGATGGAGTCTGCTGTCAGTTCACCATGACACAAGTCACAAAATCAGGAGCAGGTCTTTCATTCTCTTCTCTCTATTGTTGGTTGTTTGTTGCTTGTTTCGACGGACAAAATAATTTGACTGATTGGATGCGAACAAACAAACAAAATGAGAGAGGTTGAGTGTGAGCACACTTCATTTACTCACTTGATTGCGAATTGTGCTGACAGCACAGGACAATTTCTCTCAACGGATCCATGGCAGAATCTAAGCCCTTTACGATTGTTCTTTTTCTCACTCATTGTGCACTGGCGTGCATCAGTGAAGTTTCACCTTTGGTGTAAACAACAGGACGTTAAAGTTTGGGTTGGGAGTTGGACTCTACATGTGTCCTTCTTGAAATATGAAGGACATGCAACAGGCAAGGCTCCAGATTCCCCGAAAAGGCTCCAGATTCCTTCAAGTCAAACCCCGAAATTCATGGTTCTGGTGGTTTCTTCAAACATTTCCAGACCTGCGAGAAAACCTGCAGGCAAGCTTGAATGTCGTCTGAGGGGTGTGTGCGAGCGTCACACGAGAAATTATAGGAAGGGAGGCGAACACTTGTTTGTAGATGATAGAAAAGCATGAACAGGTGCAAACAAACCAAGTTTGGTGAAGTCGCAACTTGTGCGTGTGTTTGAAGGTGATGTGCTCTCTTCTCGCCGTGGAACCGATGAAATTGCGAAGACAGAATCTCTGTGGCCACAAGTTCCTCATGTTTTGAGTGATCGGTACATGCCACTTGAGAAGATATTTTGTTCTTGTTGGATCAAACATCCAAACTTTGTTTGGTGCTCGTGTTGTCCCACAAATCTCAAGACGAGTGGATCCCAATATGTGCATCATTGAGATGTTTTTCGATTAAGGCCCTTGTGGCTTGGTGACAAGAGAAAGACTGACAGCAAAGTTCAGACTAACTTCGCGCTGTGCTGCGAAGCAGAAAAATACTCCATGTAGTGAAACAAAGTTTCTTTGGTCCTGGCCACACCCAGCTGCTGTGAGTGACGGTCGCAATCGACGCTTCGCGGACGTTGCGTCCGAGGCGCATCTCGGAGTAGTTCTGCGCACACGCCGTTCTGGCGGGCAGAGACTGAAAACTTCCAACAACGTTTGTTTCTGCCAGTTTGGCCAATTTAATTCTTGTCAAATTTTTATCTGCTGAAAGTTAAAGTCGAGGCGGGGACTAGAAGCAGGTTGTGAAAAAGTGCAGGAACGTAACAACGAAATGCAGCGTTCAACAAAAAACATTCAACGGACAAACAGGTAACATGAATCACAGCCATAACCATTACATCTTGCGTTGGTTACCCTTCCATTCTGCAGGAGCTTTGAAATTCTGTTCAAAACGAGATAAATTTCGTGGTGTGATGGTTTACACCGGAAGTCAGTTCCCGACAAGAGGAGTTTGTGATCGTTCTTTCCGTAAAACACTCGAAAACTCAGGAAACATCGCACTCCAAAACGAAGCCAACAGAAACCCTTTTTGCAGTCTGTTAAGGCATCGTTTTGCAGTGTAAAGTTCGTGAAAGTAAGCACGCAACATTTGTGTCTTTTTTCGTATAAAGGTATAAAAATATAAATCTGTGTATATAAAAACACAACTTGTTGGAAAGAACATCACCTCCACTGATTCGAAAGTTCGAAACAATTGTGCGAAACGTCTGAAACTGACTTCACCGGAAGAAATGTTTTCGATCATTCCTGTCTTCTTCAGAACGCGTTGCGCGTTACTCTGAAGAAGACTTCTTTCTTTCTGCCTCTTGAGATGCTTTGAAACAAGTCTCTTTCCCAGTCTCTGCAGAGTTCCCTTGAGAAGACATCACACGCAGCAAACTAGCTTCACACTCAAATCTCAGTCGCACTTGACAGAGTCGCACATGGACGGATAGTAACAGCGCGAGCTCGTCCCGGCGCCTCTTGACGCTCCGCAGCCGCGCTCCACGCTGAGTCGCGGGCAGCAGCGATGCTTCCACGACCACAGGACGGACCTCCGCCGTCAAAACGAGACATTGGCGAGGACACTTGGTGACTAAGTGACGTTTCTATGGTGTTAAGGTGTTTGCAAGCTGGTGAAGTAGGCACATGAATACTGACACTGGATGGCACTGTCACTGATCACATCTTCTGGACGGTACTCCACTTGTATCTGCACGGACACGGATCTTAGTTTGATGCAAACAAACTTTCAGAACGATGTGGACACAAAACATTGAGACACTCTCCGTCGTTCCTCTCGGGTCTCTGTCACGGTGTGATCTCCGCTTTGGCACCTCTCGTGGTTCGGCTCGGAGCTGATATCAAGAGGATTTGATTTGATTCCTGATTCGTCGTGACCTGAGACGTCGTCATCCACATCCAACCAGGTGCGACTTCAGGTCGTCCGCCAGCCAATCGTAGCTCTCCCCCAGCGCGGTGCAGAACGCCGCGAAGGCCTTGGGTCCCTTGGCGCTGATGCGGTCGATGAAAACCGAGGCTCGGTCTCTCCTCGTGGTCACGGCGTAAATCTCCTCTTGCTCATTCTCATTGAAAATGTCTTCTTGTCTCAAATAATCCATCACGTCCTTTACGTTGAGTTCCTTGACGATCTTCAGTCTACACTTCCTCAAGGCTCGCTCGTGTTGCAGTTCGATTTCAGAGATTGAACAGTCCACGAAGTCGGAGTCCGAGCTCGAGGAGAGCGGAGACTTGTCCCGGGTCAGTTTGATGGAGCACAGCTGCTGCTCCTCAATGTTGTCCGCGATCCTTCGCTTGATCAGCAGCGACTCGGCCGTGACACTGATGTGCCCCGATGGCAAGGACACGTGGATTTTCTGCCCACCCTTCCGACATTTTTCCAGATCGAAGGGTACGCTCGCGGCCAGCTCGTGGTTGTTGCTGAAGTAGAAGTAGAGCCGCTCCTTGTCGCATAGGTCGAACCTGGCTGGTTGGGATCCCAGCTTCTGCATCCCTGGAATGTCCTGATACTCGGTGTTGTTGTTGCCCTCGGGGGTGTCCTGCTCCACACAGTTGAGGACCAGGTAGGAGTCGCCCGGCTTGTGGTAGATGTGGAAGTCCACAGCGCACGTCTTCTTGTTCATGATGGCGTCTGCCTTGCTCTTGAGGGACATGTGGTACCCGACAGCCATTCCTGCGGCGGCACCTGGAGAAAAAAGAACCAAAAGGTCAGCCTCTCCAGGTTGGTACTTCAAGCTCAGACAGTACGGGGCAACCAACACCAGCCTTTAGGTGCACAAAACAAGTCTGAGAACTAAATTTTCACACCACGTTCACTTCTTGAAGCTGAAGAATGTGATTCCCCCACTCACCGACGGCAGCGGGGACGAGCATCTTCATGGCCTCAACGATGGAAAAATGCTCGAGCGCGACCACGAGGTCGTCCCGCCGGAACTTGGGCGCGCACGTCGCCGTGATGTCGGTCCACAGCGTCGGCGTGTGCACGTCGACCTCCTTGTGGTAGACGAGCAGCGTGCCCGAGTTCTTCACGTCCTTCATCTCGATGTAGACCGGGCGCAGAAACGTGATGCCGTGCGGCTGGAGACGCACCTGAAAACAGGATTCAAGTTGTCTTGTGAGGTCAACCAGAGGGTCATTTCTTTCGTGAAGTGCAGAGGCGAATGTATATAAGTCATGAAAGATGAAAGATCATTCTGGCTTGCAGCTTGTTCAAGCAGCCGACCTGCGTGCATCAAAGGGATCGAGGGTCAAAGTACCTGCATGCAGGGTTGAAGGTATTCTTCCAGTCCAGCTGACTTGATCTGCTGCAGTCTCGCCTCGTAGTGCATCGTGTCAGTAACAGAGAACAACACTGACATGGGCACCGAGTTGGGTGGAACGTGCAGGGCGACTCTCTCCAGCTCGATGTCCCCGCCCTTCCTGTCGATGCGCTTCTCCTTGAGCACGCACGGCAGCGGGGTGTCCTCGTCGGGGCTCCCTGGCGAGGTGACCGAGGCGCCACTGGCTGCGGCCAGGTCGGTGTTGACGGAGAGAGGAGCCGCGGGCCCTCTGTTCGTCACCAGCGCTGTGAGATCCTTGTCCGCGTCTCGCTTCAGGCCGCGAGTGTTGAAGTCGAGGACCATACCATTCTTGAGGGTGTGGCTCTTGGGCAGCCCGGGTCTCAGCGGAGGCAGCTCAGTGTTCTTCTTGGTTTTTGCCACCAGACCTTGGCTCGGCAGCAGCGGCGGAAGTTTCCCTGGTGCGCCGATGGTTTTTGACAGCGGCCGCGTCGCGTAGGCTGGTTTCACGACCTGTAGCGGCTGAGTCAGAGCTTTGCCCTTCTTCCCAGTCTCGTCGACCTGGGAGTGCAGGAAGGTCAGCTGTTCCTTGTACCTATTCAAAGCAAAACGCATTATGTTGAACTCACGCATTATTTCCCTGAACAGCGGAGAACAACAAGGCAGTTGTGACAAAGACATTTTGAGAGTCTGAAGGTTCTCACTTGGATTCCTTCAGCTTGTACTTGGCCACCTCCGAGTCTTTGCTGCGAATGATGGACGACATGAGGTCCATTCGCTTGGACAGCTGCTCGATTTGTGCCTTGTACTCGCTCTCTCTGTGTCTCCATGCTGCCAATCCTGCCAAGAAGAACACAGTTGAGATTCAGGAGTTTGCAAAAAAACATTTGAAAAACAGTGCACAGGTTGCGAAAAGTAGAGCTGTGCCTCATTTCACTGGGAAAGGTCGGAAGGGAAAGTCATTCGCCTTTACCTTTGTCTCTCTGTTTGACCGCACTGCTCAGCAAAGCCCTCTCAGCTTCAAGTTTGCCGAGCCTCACTGCTGTGTCGTCCTCATCTCTTTGGGACTGAAAAGAATAACAGCACTCATCAGTCCGTGCTACACGGCGCACCCAGAGTTTTTGAAACTTGCAGCGAATCCAGGATTGCACTCGTGGGTCACTGGCTCGTATTTTTATGCGCACGTGCAAAACGTATAATGGCTTTGGAAACGCTGGGGATGAATGTGATGGTATTGGAGTCGGGTGGAGGAAAGTCGAGGGGTTAGTTTCGCACCTGCGCTGTGCCCCCGGCGGCAGCGGTCCGGCTGTGCGCGCTGCGCAGCGCGTCCTTCTCCTGCTCGAGCTGCTGCGCGCGGATCTGCCACTGCATCGCCGTGCGCTCGAGGCTGTGCAGCCGCCGCCTCAGCGTCGTCGCCTCCGGGGTGCGCGGCCGGCCGCGAGGCGAGACTACAACACAGGCGCGCGGGATTCTTAGATGGGCTGCCAGTGTTGTTGTGCCAAAAAAAAAGCAACAGAGGTGAAGGTTCTTGATCAAAACGATTGACGAAGTCTTGGTACCAAGGTCCCAAAGGTGGGTTTGACCATGCATTTGGCGTTGTCAAGTAAGCTGGAAGTGTTTGGTTCTCTGTGTCGGAGGCTCCACTCACTTCCTTGCTCGATCTGCTCGGCCATGGCGAGCGAAGCGATGTCGCCGCGGACCTTGTCGGCCGCCTCCTGGTTCCCGTGCTCCGACAGCGCCGAGAAGAAGGCGCGCCACGTCGCCGCCTCCGACACGTGGCTCAGGGAGTCGATCACCTCCTTTGTTTTCTGTTCCGGGCTCCTCGTGTCCTGCAAGCAAAAACACGAATCTTAGACGGCTGCCTGTGTTTTTACACGAAATTTGCGTGACAGAAATGATTGTTTGGGTCTGATCTCCGATTTCCGGATCAATACACTGACCCAGATTGGATTAAAAATCAAAAGGGGACTTCCAAGCAAGGGCTCATAGGATTCAAGAATCTTTCTCGTGCATTATGAGAGAGACGTTGACTCATTTTTTTTTTCAAATTGCGAACACGCGTGAAAGTTAAAATCAATGAAACACACAGGCTCTGTATCAAGTCTGTGGTCGGGGGCGGATTGAGGCTCGGAGGGACCTGACCTCGGAGGCGGAGAGGAACAATTGTACAAAACGACACAAAATGAAGGAAGGTTGTTTGTTTCGTGGGGTTTGGGTTTCTGAAATTCTCTGGATCTGCCCCGGATGTTGCAATACTGTGCGAGGTTCGAGTATTGATGAAGTTGGGCTGCGGTAATGAACCAAGTCTCACTTTGTTCGCGTAGATTTCCTTGAGGGATACAAAACACAAGAACCTATCGATTTTATTTGATTTTGCGCATTCCATTGTCCTGTTCCAGTGATCTGTGCGGCGGGACTTGCAAAGTAAACAAGTCAGCAGACTTGGGCGGAGTTCAATAATCAATAAATGTCACTAATTACATGAAAGCGAGAAGTATAACAGATGGAGCGATCATTGTGCTGACTCAATCAGCACACAAAAACAAGTCAGACCTCAGTTTGTTGGGCTCCACGAACAGTTTTCTGTGCTGATTCAAGTTTTTCACTTTGGTGGTCGGTTGTCAGCAAAATTGCAACATCTAGATTTTCTGGACCTTTTCAAAGAGACTCTCAGATGTCTCGGCGCCGGACCTTCAAAAGTGTGGTTCTGTTCTCTGTTTGGAGCCCGAGTGAACCACAGATCAGATCGCGCGGCGCTTCAGCGGCGGATCTGCGGAGCACACGCGCAGCTCGCGCGGTGGCCTTGGAAGAAGCAGCAGCTTCCGATGTACTTTCCTTATAAGGATGGTGGGCGTGCTGTGACTGGTCCGGGATTTCCCGCCTTCAGTACTCGGTACCTGAGCCCACCTGAGACGGCGCAGCTTCACCGTGCTGCTGTCCACGGACATTTGTCAACGTCTCGGATGGCGCTTTTGGCATCACCTCATCCTCGCATTCTATCGTTGTTTGTCTTGTTGCCTCAAAACATGGTTGTGACTGCAGTAAATCACTTGAGCAGCTGTTCAAGAGCCGAACCAAACCCAGACGTGCGTGACAGTTTGTGAAAAGCTGTTCGTGCGCTGTCGAAAGACACACCCAAACGGCCCTTGGCGCGTGAAAGGTGTTCAGCTATTTATCAGCGAAGAATCTGCCATGATTCATTCAAAATTCAACATTTCTATGCTTCGCGTCGGGCGCAGCAGCTGATTTATTCGCCTTTTGCATTTTGTCCCGGACAGGGAAACAGCTCCACCCAAAATCGTTAAATCTATACACAGTTGACTCACTTTTGACTTGACAGTTCTGTACAACTGTAAAAATGGCATTGTTGTAGTCTTGTTCGCATTGATTAATTGTGACAAGGCGCAACCTCCGTCGTCTCTGAACGGGACAAAGAGGATCAAGTTTGCTTACACGTGGGATTAGCCATGAACAACAAAGGTCAAACGGAACAATCTGAAATGTTCACGTCAAGTGATCCTGCACGTTCAACCGTGCTTAGCAATTTGGTGTTGGGTGCACAAAGTCTGTTTCAACCACACGCGTTGTTATTTTCAGTTCGGCAGGTCTTTGGCCCCACAATCTCCAAGGTGACAAAACATTTGTGGAAGCAGCGGGCGCGATGCCCCCTGCTGCGAGGAAACCGAACCCTCGCTTTGATCAGTCTGACCACACTGCTCCATTATTCAGAGGCTCGTGACGTGTTGACGTGTGTCCACCTCAGAGGCGTACGAACACCTCTGGGTCAGTTTGGTGTATTTCACCACCAAAACTTGCCTTCCGTCAGGTCGCTGCACGAACAGACAAAAATAGCGTTTCCTTTTCAGAACTGCGAACCTGTCGAGATCAAATTTCACGACTCGCAGAAGAGACGCAATTTTTTCTCCGGATGACATCAGGTCCTCAACGTGGACGGCGATCTGGGCAACGCGGATCACATGAGGACTTTTCATTTGCTTGAGGCTTGTTGTGTTGTGGTCCCTGTTTGGACCACAAAGCTTGTCCGTGTGGCCTCATCTTTGTGCGCAGCGTTGTTCTCGTGGGTTCATCAAACGCAACGCGTTCAGTACGAGTAGAAAGCGAGAAGAACTAATGGACTCACAGTTCCAAAGACGTTTTGTCGGAGCAGCCCCAGGTTGACGAAAGATGTGTGCAGTTCATCGTTCCAGTCGAGGTGCTCGGCGAGGTGGTCCTGGTTCTGCCGCAGGGCCCGCGCCCTCACGCCGGTGCCGGGCGCCCTCCGACCGCTGGTCAGTCTCCCGCCGCCGCCGCCGCCGCCGCCCTCGCCCTGCGGCCCGGAGAGCCTCGCGTCTCCGTCCGCCTCGTCCTCGTCTCCTGTGATCTTGGGAAGCGTCATGGTTGCAGTCCTGGTGCCATATCACTGCAACACACAAGACAAGCATTTCTAATGGTAGAAATACACCTTGTGGGAAATTGTCACACCTCAACTACAAAAGCAGTTGTGACAAAGTTGGCACTCGTGTGCATTGTCCTGAATTCGCCGGAAATTATTGCTGGGATTTCTCGTCTTCCATGATGGTCTCCCAGGGATACATCGACATTTCCCGCCATATGTAAGTAGGTGGATCCCCGAATCCTGGTCTGACTCTCGCATCTTCGTTTGTTGCGAGAAAATGCTCGAGCAAGCTGTCCATACTCATTGTCTGTCAACCGTTCTCTCCTGAGAATCCAAAGGTCTGACCAGACAACGCGGTTGATCTGGTTTTTGTGGTTGACCACAATTTTCACACCACATTTCCCGCCACGAGGGAGTTGCCTTGTGACAGTGTCACAATTGTCTCTTGATTGTATCTTTCTGCAGAAACTGACAGTGTGAAACGAAGACCCAACTCACCTGTGAGATGCGAAGTCTGTGGTGCTGAGGCGTCGCCCGGCGTCCTGCGGCGCTGGCCGCCCGTGACAGCTGGACGAGGGGCGCCTCACCTGACGGGCGGGTCTCGCTCGAGCCCGATGATTAAGACCTGAGGAAATCCTTTTTCGCTTCGCTCTGCACTGTTCATTGTGCGGCTGCCGAGCCATGTGTCACGGCTGTGGTATGTCACCTGCGTGCGCAGCTTTGGATCGTTATCATGAAGTGACGTAGTGGATCTTTCATGCATATTTATTTTTAACACAGGTATTTCCAAGTTGGTTGCTGAGTGTAAAGCTTTGTCACTGCCAAATTGCGAACTTGGTGTCTTCAGCTGTCCACAGTTCACCTCGTCTGCTGATCCCAGCGAATCGTCTGAGCAACAGCAGCGGGACCAAAGACAGTTTCAGAAGTTTTCGGTGTGAAAGGGGACCGTGTGTTGGACAGAAGTTCCTAAATGTATGCAACCCGAAGCTGCATAACAATGGCACCGCCGCCATGGCAACTGTGCAAACACAACAAAAACACACGTGTTCACTTCACAGGTAAACATTTCCAGTTGCCTTTGGTCTCTGGCCGTGATTCCAAGGGCACATGCACCAATTGTTTGAGGGTTTCCAGACGAAAAAGCCAAGGACATTTTCAATTGAATTTGCGCCCTTTTTATTTGTTTGGTTTCGTTGTGTAGCAACGTTGAGAGTCTCGTGTGTTGAGACTGAGAAAAGGACAGTCGCCCTCAGAAACTTGCCATGCAAGAAATTCTCTTGACCAACCCTGGAGGGTCACTGAACACACATTGTCAGGAGTCCGTCAATGGCACCTGCGGCCCGGGCGCTGCCTGGGTTTGGCCAAAATAGGCACTGTAAGTGCTCTGAAATATGTTCCATTGCTTCGTGGCCACATGAAATGTGAAGCAAGAAAAGCCAACTCCTGCCGCTGTTGTCCTGGAACATTTCGCCTTGAGAAAGCGACGTCAAGAGTCTCACACAAGTCCCCTGGGCATCGTCACGACAGTTTCCAAGTCCTGTCCACTGGTGTTTGGTACAGACCTGTGTTCGTTTTTCTTGATATTGTCAGATTTCTCCTGGGCCAAGATCCCTTTGGGCAACGTCCCCTCTTCAGCAGAGTGCCCCGCAGCTCTGCTCCCACTACCCCTCAGGTCAGCCCACGTCCTGTCATGACGTTCTTGTTTCTTTTGACCAGAGTGTCGCACTTTCCCGAGGCTTTCCTCATCTGACACTGTTCTCGTGAAACGAAACCTCTGTTGCCATGGAGTTCTGACTGCACATCGTTTGGCTTCCAGAGGTTCTTAAATCTTGCTTTCAAAAAACAGGCTTGTACACCTTGTACAGCTTGTACACGCACACCTCACGCCACTACCTACAAGCTTGTTCAGTGTTGTATCGAAGGTAAAGAGCAGCTTCATGACGAAGTGCTCTGGATGTGATGACAAAGGAGCTGCATTTTAGGTTTTCATGAACACGCTTTACCTAATTCTTTCAATCGATTTCTTCTGCATAGCATTTGGTATCTCTCTCGATGTGCTGCAAAATTCGTAAAATTTGCGTTCCTGAGGAGACAGCCAATTAATTTTGCAAGTTGTTTTTTGACCAAACGGAGGACTTCCTGACGATGGACATGGTTCCGGATATTACAACAACACACAGGTCCTGGGCAGTCTGAGCGCCACGCAAACGTTCCTCCGAGCAGCGACACCTTTCGGTCAGTGAAATTGAAACTTTCGTTGGAATCTCTTACCGCACGAGTGCGTTCATTTGTGGCTTGCCCCTTTCTAGTGGTTTTCCATGCCTGAAGGTAATCTGCAAGGAGCTGTCTTCAACTTGTCCTCTGACTGCCTCGCACACCGCACGGCGACGAGCCGAGCCACGAGACTGCACGCGTGCGTGCGGTTTGCTCAAAGTCCCCGTTTCCCCGTTCCGCTTTTGTCACAGAGTTGACCGTACACACAGATCCTCATTTTGGTTCAAGGAAGTACCATGTTCTCAGTGACTTTATTCGGAATACTTCAATCTACAGAGTAATAGCAAGACTGCTGAAATACAAAAGGCAAAGAGCGTGAGACGTGTTTGCAAACAACAGCAGAAAAAATCGCTACAATTGACAGCACTGCAGTTTAGCTTTCATTGAAAGACATGCAGTTTTGATCTGCATTGAATTGACAACAAAACTTTGTGTTCAGCATTTCTCTGCAGGAAAGCAAGAGGGTTGTTCAGGTGTCGCCGAAGTTCTTTGAACCATCAGGAATCGCTGCATGTTCCCTGTTCATTGGTGGGAAGCGCGGAAGTACAAATCAAAGCATTCCTGACAATCCCAAAGTGGTGACCTTTTCTGCAAATAGGTTTTTGCAACAAAGAAGAATTGATCTTTGTGCCGCAATTTGTTTCCTGTTCGCGGTAATGAGGCGGGATGGAAACGATTTTGAATGACACCTTATCACTGTGCCCCGATGTTCATCGGGTTTGAGCAAATAACGTATGGTCTACAGCTACAGGTGTACATATCGCAGAAAGAATTGTTTGTTGCTCCATTGCTTATGTACAACACCAGGCAGTAGGAATTACTCGGATCATAATGCGACGGTTTGTCTGACGTAAGGCCTGAGCAGCACCTGCTGCTCGCACTCGGTTCACAGATCTAGTTTTGGCGTTGCGCGAAAAGCATCTTCAGGCATCACAGAACTTTGGGGTGCTACTCGAATTGCTCGCAGGATATGTACAAAATAGGTTCAGGCTGCTAGAACGGCTGTGCGTGTGTAAAATTTACATTCAAGGAGATTTATCTTGTTGTCACTGGACTGCATCGTGTTGACTGGTTCCTCCGCCCACGATCGAGACGCGTTTTCCCGAGCGGCCCTCATCGCGTCATCGTTTGCTGCGTCCGACGCTCGTCTTTCTGCGCTCCTCGTCAGTCTTGGCCAGCCCAGACTGTCTCCGTTTGTTGATTTCTCACTTTTCAAGACAGTGAGACCTGCAGGGTGCATCACATGTCCAGTGTTGCACCGGATTGCATTGCATATGTTGTGTACATGTAAGGCTCGGCGTGCAGTTCTTCAGCCGTCCTCGTCGTTCCTCAGCAGACCCAACTTGCGTCCGATCCACTTGCACTTCTCCTTCACCTCCTCCTGCATCAGGTTGAAGCACATGGCGAGCAGCGAAAGGCCGAACGCGAGCCACAGCGCGCACAGCACCAGCTTCTCGTTGGACTCCCACTCCTTCATGTCCGTGCCGGGCACGATGTCTCCGAACCCGATGGTGCTGAGCGTGATGAAGCAGAAGTAGGAGCCCGTGAGCAGGTCCCAGTCTTCCCACAGCGTGAAGAGCACACTTCCAGCCAGAATGTACCCGGTGATCAGAATGAGGCAAATGGAGATGGGAACCGTCACCTTTCCGTCCTCCTCCTCGTCGTCGTAATCGAACGGATCCTCGACGAAGCTGATTGGTCCCCCGTCTTTGCTGTTCATGTGCGGATACTCGAGGAGCTCGATGTCGAACTGCCCATCTCCGAGCTCCACAGTGAGAGTCTCTGGGTTGTACTTGATGACGTCGGTGCCTGGTGGACCCAGCTCCCCCGTTTCATTGTCGTCGAACACGGTGCTGGTCTCGCCCATGTTCGACTCGCTCTCGGCGCGCGCAGTGACGAAGGAGTCGTCAGAAGCGTACGCGCGATTGCGGTTTTCGTGTGGTCCTTCCTGTTGCAATGTCCTCATATCGTCCACTGACATTGAACCGTGCCTGTTTCTGACTCGGTCTTTGGCTCTTTTCTTGCTGTCTTGCTGCTTGTGTTTAAATTTTGCTGTCTTTTCTCGTTTCAGTTTTTTGGACTGCGGCATGTCTTTGAGGGTCCCGTAACTCCTCTCAGAGTTGACCAAGTCACTCTCTGACTTCATCAAATCCCTTTCTCTGACGGAGCGAGATCGCGACGGGGAATTACCAACTTTGGGCTTGTCTCTCTTTTTGTCCTGAAACGACTTGGACCTGCTGATCCTCGGTGAGTCCTTGAGGCCCAATTGAGATCTGGGGAGCGTCCGCGGCGAGCCGCGCGGCGTCGGGGAGCGCTCGAGCCGCGAGAGCGGCCGCGCCGCCGTCGGCGTCTGAGATCGATTCGGTTTATCACTGAAATTCACTTCGGGAGTCTCGTTGAAGACCAAGGCACTTTTATCCTCTTTTTTGTGTTTCGCCTTCTCACTGGATTTGGATCGCTCTCTGCTTTTCTGTTTCTTCATTTCTTTCTCTTTTTCTTTTTGTGATTTTCTTTCCCGCTCTTTCTGTTCCTTTTCCAGTTTCTCATGTTCTTTCTTTTCTTGTTTTTCTCTCTTTTCTCTTTCTTTCTTTTCTTTCTTCTCCTGTCTCTTTCTCTCCTTTTCTTTCTTTTCCATCAATCTTTTTTCCTTTCTGCTCAGTTTTTCTTTCCTTTCCAATGTGTTCAAGCCCTCAAAGTTTTCATCACCGGAGTCAACACGATCTGCAAAGACAAATCAAGGTCGGATGAGACATCACCAATTTATCCGCAGATTGTTGAATGACAAACAATCAAACTGCGTGGTTCCGCTTTTGTTTGAAGACGATTTGGAGGTGAGTGCAGACACAGTAGGAGCCGTTGACTCACCTGTCATATCCGGACCTTCCTCGGAGTCGACGAACACGTCGTCGTCGTCGTCGTCGCTGAGCCCGTCCTCGCTGTCGAGAATCGCCGTCTCCTTCACCTCGCCCAGCTGCCCGTAGATCCCGTCCATCTTCGACTTGGAGCTCGGCAGGTTCAGGCCGTCGATGTCCTTCTTCATCGACGGCTTCCGGGACGGGAGGCGACTCGACAGGTTGTCATCGCTCGTGTTGTCGTCCAGTATGGCCGTTTCGCGCACCGAGTCAACTTCATCGTCGAGGATGGCGGTTTCTTTGACGTTGTCGTCGTCGAGAGCCTCGGTTTCTGTGCCGGCGCCGTCCTCGTGGTTGTTTTCCTGCAGCTGGTCGTTTCCCGCCGTTATCTCCTCCTGCACCGACAGCGGGCAGCCGCCCCTCAGCTTGCACTCATCGCCTCTTCGGTGTCGGTCGTCGCCATTGTCGAGGTTGTTCAGTTTGGGTTCGTCGTCGGCGGCGCCGATGTTCATGGTCGGGACGGGGAGCGGCGCGGGCTGCCCGGTGTCCGGGTCTACGGAGTCGTCGTAGGCGGGGTTGACGGCGGCTCCGGCCGCGACGTGCTCCGCGTCCACGCTGCTCCCCGACGTCTCGTCCTGGATCTGCAGGACAAACACACAAAGCTATCAGCGTCGTGTGTGCAACGCAGATGCACAAAATTTCTTGTTCACAAACACCTCAACAGAAAAGATTCCCATGAAAATACTTTTTTGCAGCTGCATTCAAGGTCACTTTTCATCCAGTGACTTGGAGGTATTTGTTGCGAAGGGTGCACTCGCTTGAATACTTGGCATTTTAATCGTTTGACATTTCAACTGTGCGGTAACTCAGTGTACTCTGCGGCTGAAATTTTGAAAAATGAGAATGTGAGCATCACTCGTTGAACCCGCCTGATGTACCACGGCAGAGATCTGATGTGTCAGTTGGTTATGAAAACCACGCGCCGCACCTTGCAGATGTATTCAAAGTTGTGCCCTTTTCCCCAGGTGAGTGAGGCACTTACATGAAACTGTGGTTCGGAGGTGATTGTTGCAGGCAGTGAGGCCTGTTGCAGCAAACTGTTCCTTTGTGCTGCAATTTCTTTTCTTCGCTTCATTCTCAATCTTTCTCGTTTTCTCTTCCTCTCGCACTTTTGGCAGCAGCAGAGATCACAGCAAATCTGCAAGGAAAAGAAAATTAAAACCAAATGTGAACAGCCGAAAATGTGTTGACTGTGTCTGAAGACCAAAATAGTCTCTCAGAATCTGAAGAAAGGCTGTGGACGTGTCTTTCTTCCTGAGCACTGACGCAGCTCTGTTTACTCTCCAGGTGCGTCCCGCACAACAGATGTCGGTGCGGTGATAAACCGCGTTTACATTTTTTCCAACTGAAAATATGGCGACGGCGCAAGGCAAAAACAACCTGCACTTTTTGCACTGAACCGAGGTTCTGGTCTCACCTTTTTGTAAAATAGACGGAAGCAGTCCGCGAGGAAGTTCCCGATATTTGAAAGGTACAGGAATGTAAGTGGAATTCCAACAAGTGCGTAGAGAATGGTCACAAATCGTCCCGGGGCCGTTTTGGGTGCGACGTGCCCGTAGCCTGCAGATAGACGAAGAAAACAACAATCAAGAGTTTGCAAAAACATGGAACGGATGAACGGAAAGCCTGTGGAAACGACGGTGCATTTAAAAGCTTGAAATTCAGATTTGAGGAATCGTGCAGACCGACTGGTGGGCTTCGACTGACAAATGGTTCAGACGGCCAGGTTCTCGTTGCTCAACCGACGTTTCAGCCGTCCGGCTCAATCGCCGTCCGAACGCAATAATGAGTGGAAACATTGTACAAGATACACCCTTCTGATGTTCTGTTTGCCTGCCTTGGCCTCAACCGCAGAGCACAGAGACCTTTCACCTGCTGGGGCGAAGCATTGTATTTCCGGGACACGGATGAATTGAGCAGATTTCTGGTGACCCTCTGTCTGCCTTGTTGAGCAAATGATTTCTTTTGAGAACCTTATACATGGGAAGTGCATGTTGTACTCGTACAAAGGCACAAAAAATCACATGAAATGCTCTGGATTCAGTCAGACAATTTCACTCGCTTGATACAACGCCAGTACTCACAGAAGCGTGAACAGAAATCATTGAAATAACGTCTGCGGCGGCAGAGTCTGCAGGAAGGAGTCTGGGGAACCTGCATCGAGCCCATCAGACGCGCTGACGTGCTCCAATGATTGATTGAGTCTCTCATTTTCTGACAATCGCCCAGGTCACATCCCGAGATTTGTCGCGCAACCCCCGCGCAGTGAAGCGGCGGAATCTCATGGCTCAGCTGATGGTGCAGCTGGAAGAAACCGAGTCCAGAGGCCACGCACCAACACACTCGTGCACGGCCAGCTCATCTGTGTGGTTGTAAAGGATTCACAAATCACACCCGCGCACTTGTTGTGAGCTAAAGATGGCTTGACTTGAGTGATATTCCTGACTTTTCTTCCCCGGCGACTGGTGCTGATATTTCGCTGAAGATACGCACAATTAAAACATCGCCAATGATATTTACTCTCGACAGTTTGGCTTTTTACCAGTCAGAGAGGTGTCGAAGGCATCATTACATTTGCGCAATGATTGATGGTGAGTTCTGACAGTCCCCATTTCGAATGCCACAATGGGCTGGTACAAATGATAATTTCATCACAAGTGCTGTCAGCCCGTAGAGTTGTTAGACTTTTCGGACGACCTGCATCGATGGGGGGCTGCTACTTTTAACCCCACAATCACAGGTTTCTAATAGAGAGAGGAAGCTGATTTACAGATGAGCTGTGAAGAACAGTTTTTACCATTGTTTATTCTCACTGCAACTGGGAAGCATCGCCAACGTCATAATCAAGTGTTTTGCAAAGAAGATTGTTTTGAAGGCTGCAAGCTGGAAAAATCTTTGACCAAGATCAATGTACATTTGATGAAATTTTCTTTGGCAGTTTCCTTCAGCCAAAAAGACAAAGGTGAGCATCAGTGTGCGTGAATGTGAGGTCAACAGACAGCTGTGAAGATTTGCGAAAAATTTTCTGACAAAGCCTTGACATTTGGATTCACGCACAATTCAATTTGTGAGTGGAAGTGCGTTTTCATGATCTCCGCAGGGATCCCGAGACCTGCTTCTCAACCGGTGCTCGCACGAAGCGCTCTGTTCGTTGTTGGGACACGAGCGCTGACACACGCGCACCTCACATTTCCCGACGAAACAACTGTGGGAAAGTCGGGAAAAAACGCGTCGGTTTTCCCACAGCAATCTGTTGTGTTTGCCTGACGCGGGGTCGGCGCGAGGCCTGATGGGTTTCGCAGCTCCGCACCTGACGTTCCGCCGCTTCCAGCACGAGATAAGACTCCTCCAGCTGATTCCGTGTCAATCACTTTCACAGGTTCCCAGTGATCCGAGTGAAGGTAAATTTTGGACAACCTCGACTTCAGGCAGGTTCAAGACGAAACTTCTGGAAGGGAGCGAACTTCAGAGTCAAGCCTGCTTCTTCCTCTGTGTTTCGCGATCCAAGAGTCAGTGTCAGATTGCAATGTGTGGAGACACTTTGACAAGGCAACACGAACAAAACAAAATCTCATCATGACCGTGGAGAATCGTGCCTCCCACCACCCAAACTTGTCTTGAGTACTTTCAATTCTCCAATCTCCAGGTCAAGTGCGGATCTTAGGAAGACACTGCACTCTGTATGCCGATGAGGACAACATTCGGCTGCTGCCATCAATTGTATAGTCCATGGGCTCCAGTGCAGCGTTTGCGCCGAAATCTTCGTGTTTGTGATGCAGATTCTGTTCTCCAGCTGAGCGAACAAAACCGGTATCTAAACCATGGAGAAATAAATATCGTTCTGAGTGTTCGGTGAACTTTGATAAAAACAATGTTTGTACAATGTAAGGCTGCTTTCCACATTTTGATGCATTTGGCAGGTATCGGGGTGAGGATATGCCATTTTCCACTTGGGCACTGTTCTGTGTGGAAAGCAAAAGTGCCATTCAAACTATGGAGCGGAAAGGCAGACTCTTGCAATGACTTTTCACAACAGGTCAAACTTTTGCTTCAACTGGAATCAACTTCACTGGAAAAACAAATGTTAAAATTTTGAGTTTGGCATTTGATGGCGTGCAATATCACAACAAACTCAATTCCGTGTCATTCTGAAGCCCCGTTTTCTGCAGACCTAAATGCCATGGATGGGTCTGGATCTTTTCGGCAGACTACGTGCAAGAACCAACAAGGAGCCATGTTGCATTTTGCCTCTTTGCCTTCAACGGACCCACTGAATCAAGAAAACAGCTATGCAGGAATCATACTCTGTGGCATCGAAATCGAAAAATAAAAATGCCATTTGTTTTCAATTTGCATGCTTTGTAACTTTTCAGTTGAGAAAACGAATGGATGTTTGTTACATTGTGAAAATAATGTCTGGATCTTAACATGGGAGTTCATTTCACGATCGCCTTGGGAAATCAGCTGTGGGATTTCGGACAACACTCACTGCGTCCAGGGGACGGGTTTCCATTCACGCCAGAGAAGAGCACACATATCGCAGTAAACAGTCTACAAATAGAGACACTGGACACAATCTTTTGCCACACATCCAATATTTCAATTCTTTACTTCATAAACAAGAAAAACAGACAGCCCACACACGACGAGCCCAGGATTGTCACATGAACAATTGTTTTCGAACTTCCTGCAGTGATTTCCAATAGAAAATTCTTGATGTTGATGTTGATTCTTGTTGATGTTTTCAAATGTGCCTGGAACCGCCACTGGGGTCCATCTCCACACTGTTCTTGTCAAAATGTCTGCGAGATGCCAAAACTGGTTGTTGACAAACGCAGCTTTGACCGAGCAGCATCTTCCTTTGAGCCACAGTTTGCAATCTCGTCTCAGGATTGCCAGAACTTGGCGGGGCAATTAATTGTACAAATCTGTTCTCAATTCTGAACTCTGATCTGTAAAATCTGAACTGGTCTGATTGCACACCCACCGTGTTCTCTTTTTTCTCGGGAGGCTATTTTTACGAGCCGAGCAGACGAAAATAGACCTCGCGGAGAATATACGTGCAGGTGCTTGGCAGCAATAAAGATAAGATAGTGTCAGGAGGTTTCGCTGCCACTTGTCTAATGGAAGCGAGTTGCAGAAGTCACGATGAACTCTGCAAATGATTTTTTCACCTGGGTTGGAAACGTCGCTGGTCATCTTGGCTGCTCCACATTTCTCAATGGCTGTGAACATTTGTTCCTGATCTTGGTTTATCTGGGGTTTTGTGGCTTTGTTCTCTTCCCCAACCAGAAGGTCTTTCCTGCCTTTTCTGTGTTGGTGGTTTCATGTTTGGAGAGACACCATTTATAGGATGACAGGTTGTTTGCCCACCTTGGGTTGACCATCGTCCCCATGGTATTCTCTCTGTCGCTTTTTTCAGTTCTTTTCGGGTCATGGAGAACAATTCCTGTAGAATTTCATGGAAGTGACAAAGTTAGTTCCAGGTGGGGCATTTCAGCTGAAGGCTTCGCGAGATGAACAATGAGCAGTGCACTGAGCAACTCGCGAGTGCGATGTCCCAGGTGTCTCCTTCACACGTGTGACCTCTTCATGTGCTCCCTTCGAATGCGTGTACGGGACATGATGTGATGTGATGCAACACAACATGGGTCAGCCCAGATGCCATGAACCACACCTTTTAAGCACCCCCCACTTTGTACACTGCTTTGCACCCCCCCCCCCCTATTTTTGCACCACCTGTGTGGGATTGACTCGGTGCGTTTCTATGTGACACATCATGACAGGATGTGTGTGACATGGCACAACCTGGCTGAGATGCCACAGTGCTTCTGTCCGTTTGAAGAGACATCGCACAAACAGGAATCCTGAAAACTTTTGAACAGGACAGTGAAGTAATGGTCTGCCGAAGACGATTTCCCAAATCACAACCTGTCCAGAATCAATTGAAACGTGCAGTTTGCGAGGAGAGAAAAGCACATGTTCCACAAAATGAGCCAGAGAGCAAAACATCTTGAGGGCAGACCATAAAACTCTGACCGCTGCGAGGTTCATGCGAGAACTTGGGAGCATGTAACATGCACTCGCAAGAATTGCAGGAACCTTGCAATGATTGCAAAGAAGTTGAAACTTCCACTGAAAGTGGCGCGGTTTCCGCTGTCGATGCAGCTGTTTCCACGAGAGGTGCTCTGTGCGGACCGAACCTGCGGATCCTTCCTCCGAACTCCGTCAGCAGCGCATCCCGGCGCTGAAGTCTCCCCGCAGCCCGATGCGCCGTCCCCGCGTCAACACGAGCCGCCTCCCGCTCCTCCGCCTGATGGATCGACCACGGTGCGAATTTCTCACTCTCACCATTCATCCAGACGTCATCAGTCTTGCACTCACAGACCTCAAACCAACGAAGGATTCTTAGCTGGTTGAAACACCGAGGGGAAAACCAATGAAAGCGCACAGATGTTCAGCATGAGTCTCCAGTTCGCACAACGTCCATAATGTTTCAAAATTTACCGAGACCTGCTTGCACTGAGTTTGCCACAGAAAGCTGCTACTTGCAACTCAAAACATTCGTTTTGCGAAAGTGTAAATAGGCATGAAGTACAATGGCTTCGCACCACTTTGAACATCTGATAAAAAAAATTCCACAGATATTGAGAAGAAGAAACAAGTCGTCAATGTTGCAAAGCGTAAAGATGTGCTTCTCGTGTTTTCTTCTCATTTTTTCGAACGAAGTTCCTGCAAAGCCGAGCTGCGATAGGGAGAAAGTGATCCGTCTTCACCTGACTCCTGCACCCTCGCACAGGTACTGCTCATTGATATTTCGCAACAAGCGATTGATGTTGAAAGCGTTAGTTGCTTGCAAATTGTACACCCTGTTGGACAGGAGTTTTTCAACAATGTTGAGCTCTGGGAATGATTTCGGCACTTCTCTGGTGATGGAAGATGCTGGAGCCCGACCCGACGATCTCTGAGCCTCGCAGACCCACCTACCTGTAGACAGGCTTCAGTTTCGACTTCGAAATGAAGGCAACTCGTTGGAGTGGTGTGCGTGCATGTGTGAGCGTGCATGTGTGCCGTTTGCCAGTGAAAGAACCCCATTCTATATAGTGGTTAAGACTTTTCGATTTGACTGCAGCGTATGGAAAACTTGGTGTGAAGGAGCGCGGACAGACCAAATCGTTTTGGACTAATTGTTTTTGGGAATCTTTTCATCTTGCAAAAATGACCATTTGCGTCAATAAATTTTTTGTTCCACACACCAGATAGTTTTTTGACCATCGAATGGTCCCAAAATTATCTGTTTGCATTGGTATATTTCAACTGTTCTGCACACACCAGATCGTTTTGGGGCCATCGTTTTGTGCAAAAACGATTTGGTTTGTTCGCGCACTGGAACTGTTTGAGTGTTTACTCGTGCTACAGCTCGTCTACAAGTCTCCCTTTTCTTGACGTCTGGTCCCTCTCTGATCACTTTTTTGTTCTCTCTATGGACTCCTGCACCTCCGTCTGCGGCTTTTTTCAGACGTCCACCGACACAGAAGAACCTGTTACGGTATCATTTATACTTCTGCCAATCAGCTTCAAGAGCCAGGAACCCTTTTCCGCCTGCTCAGGTAGTGTTCCTCGCCGCCGCTCTACCAACAGCTTTTCTTTTGTCGGTTTGAGAGAAGAAGCCTTGAACAATATGTTATGCTTCACTTGCAGAAAGCTGAGCAAAGCTTTCTACAAGTGAAGCATAACATATTGTGCATCAGAAAGGTGTCTCAATAATCTAGTGAGGGTGCTTAGAATTGCGAGAGAAAAGCTTTGGCATAACCCTGACAAATTGACGAGGCAAAGACCAGGTTTCTTATCCGAATTCTAACAGGACATGCTTCACACAGATGCTTTCAACAGCGCACACCGCACGCAAAAGTTTCTGCAGGGCTTTCTTCAAAGCAAAACTTCACAAAACTGTACAAACAGGCATCTCGGGAGTTCGTAGTTCCTGTCTCGACATTTTGTCAACTGACGGTGGACGTGAAGAACTTGACTCCCTCTCGTAATTGGGAACGTTTTCTCAACGAAACGCAGTCACCGCAACACGCCTGTTTCACACGAACCGTTTCGTGAGGGAAGAAACGCAAAGAAGCAAACAGTACAAGTATTGGCTCCACTTGCATGAATACAAAAACACAGTAAAGTGCAGACACTAAGTAATCAGTCTTCAGATGTGAAGTGTGCAAACAGCTTGAGGTGAAGAGTCGACTCTTGAGAGATCTTGATTATGAACCACTGATGTTGTCATTTTTTGCCTTTTTACCTTTGACAAGGCTTTTTCCACCAGTTTTCTTGCGCAGAATACTCGGATATCCTTGCGAGAAACCGACGAACACAAACAGCGGTCCAACACAATTTCGAACGGGATCAACAAACTCAGTTGAGAATCACCAACAAGTTGCAAGAACCAGGCTTTTTTCAAAGAGGAATATCAAAGGTCTCAGGAAACGTCAATTAATTCTTATCTTTTCCGAAAACGTTTTCACCAGGGTAAGGTCAACCGAAAACCTTTCTGCACTCGACTCTCACACCGTACGCAACACCTTGAGTAGCGTTGCGCAAGAGTGTGAATTGTTGATCGGAGATGAGAGGAAATCGGCAGGCAATGAAGGTTGAAAGAGTGGCCGAAATGGACAAATCTTGAGTGAGACGGCACGCAGAAGCAGGAGCTTAGTCCCACACCACATCGTGGCAGATACGGAGCGTGTTGTCCGCCTGTGGGGTGCACCGCGCACCCGAGAGTGCGCCAGCTCCACAACACTGCAGGATCGCCCGGCGACCTGGTACAGCTCGTACTGCGGGTCAGATTGTGCAAGATGGCCCCTGAAAATGATACCCTTCGTCAACATCCTGAATCTTGATTCATTTTCTTTGTTCTGGCAGCTGCGCTGGCCCGGTGTGGGCCGCCGCGGGGCCGGTGTCAGGTGCGACGGGCGGCGCAGGTGGCGGCCCCGGCTGCGAGGCTAATTCCCCGAGCCCAGCAGGTCGTTGTGAGGGAACGTTACAACTTGTTACGGACCCAGGCACAAGGAGGTTATGGATTGCATTGCACAGGACAAGATGGTATGCTATAAGGCAACAAGATCCCACTGGGAGACATGGCGTTGAAGATGATTGCGTCTTTGTGTGGGTCTGACGGCTTATCAGCTTCTGCATGCACGACTAGTTTCCCATGATTCTCTGATTTTGTACAAAGGCCAGGAATTTCCGGTGGAAACAGGATTTGAGCAAAATTATGTTTCTTATACCAGCATCAAAAGCTTCCTTGCCGCTTGCTCACAGAAATTACTATTTGCCACCACATCCGTGTCTCCGAAACCCACAAAATCCGGAAGAAATAAGTCGACTTGTGTTCCTTTCACAACTGTGGTTTCTCAAGAGTGAACTGGATGGTCTGACGTCAGTCACGTAAGGTGGAAGCTTGGATACACAGGTACCATTGAGAGACTGCGGAGATGTTTACAGTTGGTTTATTGCTCGTGTGGATGTTGATCTTGATGGGATTGCACTGCCAGGTGAAAATCGAGATCTCTCAGTTGTCCAGATCCCGAGGTGCAGGTTAATCTGTGCAATGTTCTTATCTGCACTCAATTCAACGCAGCCTCTCAGAGCTGTTCAGCCCATCCATCCAGATTCGCAAAAAAGCCTCGGAGGAACAGATTTGGTAATTAGGCCTGGAAAAGAACAACGAAACCGGAGAAGAGTTCTCGAAACCTTCATTCGCACCAGAAACGATGAGGAAGGGAAGCCCCCATGAAACGTTTCCTGTTGTTGGTTTCCAGGCAAATTTGACAGTTGTTGGTTCCCCTCATTCATCGCATGATTCTCCCGTCTTTCAAAATTTTGTCCCTGAAAGCATCTCTGCAGGCGGCCTCAGACATATATTTTTCTGCGCTATTTCTGTTCAGACCAGTCTAAAAATAGGTCTGACAGACAACTCCCGGGAATTAGTGAAGCACTAAAGATGTGGATGTAAAGCAGTTGCGCGTGCGTCTGGTCTTGATCCAGGCTCTCATCTCATCGCATCACTGCCCGACTCAACGAGTGAACCAAGATAAGTGTGCGTGATAGTCTTGTGCTCGCCGCGCACCTCGTCTGCGAGGTGCCAGTGATGGTCACGCGTCTGCGGATACGATCGCAGCTTCACACATGCGTGTCCAATCTCCTTCCACACTTGTCCGTGTGCACCTTGTGGGTCAAAAAGGAATTTGCAGATCAAATGTTTTTGCAATATCCACCCAAAAAGGGAACACATAGGATTTTGATTCACTATGACACCAACCACCCGACTTGAGGTCAAACATTCAAATCTGAACGGTAGCAAGAAATGGGAGGTTCTTTCACACACGTCTGAACAATTAGTGAGCAATCTGTTGATCCATTGTTTGTGCGGAGAAGCCCTTCTCAGACTGAACTATTGGTCTATTAGCCATTTAACATGGGGAGCTCCGTGGATTCCAGATGCCAACGACGTGCGAACATGGTGCATCTGGCCAGGGGCCCTTCCAGAAGATACAAGAGGAACACAGAACCACGAACAGATACCGCGACCAACAAAAGAAGTTGTTCAATTATTTCATCACCAATTGCAAGAAATTAACGTTCCATGACTAGCTTCTGAAACAGATCTGGAACAAAATACAGTTTCTGTGGGTTCAAGGCCGAAGTGGTGTCGATAAGAGAATCTCAGTTCCAGGACCCGGCATCCAGCGCGCTGAAGCTGGGACTCCCGTCTGCGCAACCCGGAGAAAGTTGTTTTGAGCAAAGACGTCGAAATCTATCAGACCATAGGATTACTCTGCAAAGGTTCTGACTCGCAATCACTGTGATGCACTGATTCTTGTTGATTATTTTGTTCGGAGTGCGTGATATTGTTTTCACCCCAGAGTACTCAGTGTTGCAATCCAAGCAGCCTAACAAACCTTTCAGTAAAATGCAACACGTAATTTCATCAATCGGTGCACAAGTATCCAAGTTTATCAAAGACTTCGACAAATTCGAGAGTGAACAGTGTTTGTTCGCTCGTTGAGTTCGTACACGAGGGCACAGCAGAGTTCGGACGACGCAGTCAGAGGTTGTTTGGCTTCAGTGAGGTGCGCATTTTTGTGCGTTTAGTGGACCTGTGCTTTCCTTCCGAAAAGAACGACAGGGACATTCTTGAGAAGTTATGACATTTTCTTTGAGACTGCGGTTTGTCTCTTCAAATCAAACAATTATCCATTTGTCATCAGACGGACTCACAACACCGGCACCCTTTGTGCAATTGTGTCTGAGCAATCAGCTGAACCTTCAGAAATATCGCCTCAGGTTTGGATGACTCACCAGCGGCTCGACAGAGGATGTTCAGTCGTTACTACTAAAATAATAGGTACACAGCAATTACAAACAGGTTGCAGGCAAACATTCTTAACCCCCACATTTCTCTCGTTCTTGTCTTTGCTCCGTCATCCAGAGGATAAGACAGGGCTGCAAAGTTTTCTTGCCCTTGCACTCAAATCCACTGATTTATGCCACGGTGAAACAGTCGAATGGTGTGCTCCACTCAAAACTGTACGAACTGCATGTGAATGCAGATCCAGGCGAGAGGTTACATCCTCAGGCTCAGGAGTGGTGAGAAGGCAACGCTGTTTTCATGCTTCTGTCAAAGACAACGTCTTTGTCAGTGTCTTTTCTCGCCTTTCAAGTTCCATGTGGAGACAGTGGGACGCACATAAATAAGCACTTCAAACAAAACGTTATTGAAAATCGTCTTGATTGTTGCTGCACCCTTCCTGTGCTTCTTACAACACGATGACGGAGTCGGCCGTTTCACCCAGATCGATACGAAATCTGCAGCGACTGGTTTATGTCCAGGTCTTCAGCTGTTATCCGATTTGGAGAAAAAAGACTGGCCCTAATTCGCCGTTTTCAGTTCAGAGATCGTGACACTTGAGTGTTACGTTGTTACTGTGTTTCTGGAGTATTGATTTCAAAAGTTCGCGCAGGATCCAAGCTGATGGATTCGGTTCTGCCAACTTGTTCACTCCGTCAGTTTTGTGTACCATGCTCAATTGTCCACAAAGTCTTGTTCCAAAAATGGTTACAAGAGGGAATCAGTCGGAACTGGGAGGCTTCACACGCTTTGTCTTTCAAGAGTTGTCTTTAGATACCATCGCTTCCCACCCACACTCAAGGTTCGGACATCCTTTATCTCAAACCTGGGTCTAGCAGAGAACCACAAAGGCATCCCAAGAGTCAGCACCTCATGGCGCAGAAATAGAGGGAAAAGCTATTGTTTTTGAGGTCTTGATATAGGATGGGTCCCCTTCCCTCCAGTTGCGGCCCTACTCTGTGCGAACACAGAAATGACGAAAACTATCCAAAACAAAAATGGGGTGTTATTTCACATGGTGAGGTGATGTATACAGTGTTGGCGGACGAACAACAATAATGGAGATTCAACCGGGATGTTTTCTTCTATCATGTGTGGTTTCCGTTGAGAGAGATGTGGTTCGAAGCTGCAGCGTCTTGCTCAACATGCAGATTCAACACGCAAGTTCAACATTTGCCCCCAAAACTGGTTTGCGTTGCACAATGACTGGTCAGCATGTCAGCAGAGCAGCCGTTCGTGGTTCGTGTTGTCTGCGGAAGAACACGAGTTCTTCTGAATGTACAAACACAAGAGATCTCACCATCAAGCAAGTGAATTTCCATGAACAACACTGACATTCATCCAAAAGGAATCTGCTGAAATGAAACCGGGTTCGAAGGCTTGACAGCTTTATCCGGCCATTTTGCCCTGGTTCTCGCCTTTGGTGTCGCTGCCACAACTCGTGCCAGAAAATCCTTTCCTTGCAGTTCAAATCTTTTGTGTGTGTACTGCGAGCGTGTGCAGCATGGTTTTCGTTCTTTGTGCCCACTTCGAAAAATTCTTCGTCCTTGGTGAAGTGTTTGAGTGTCTCAATGCTTGTGACTTGAAGTTTTTTTTGTTCCCTTGTTGGTACTCCTTGCTCCACAGGTGGCATAATTTGTTTTCGGAAAAAAATGACAAAAAGGACGGATTTACCACAAGTTTCGCTGTGACGGCATTGCGAACACAAGAACTTTGTGTCGCGTGGTTCCAACGGCAGAGAAAACAGCCACGAATTGACATCAGCCTCAATTGAGGGTGGTCGTAGATGACTTCATGCATCTGCGCGCCGTGGCACAACAAGGCTCGGCTGTTTTATGCTCAAGGTGAGCGGCCTCGTCGTGAACCCGACCATCAGATCCACCTCCTGTCAGCGCCACGAGCAGATCCTCACCTCAAAGCAGACCCGTTTCGAAGAATTTACATAAAAGCCAAAATAAGCGGCCTGTAACGAAGCTGGTGAAAACTTGTCTCGTCGCTGAAACACACATCATTTTGCTCAGCAAACCGCGGTCTGAAACTGCCTGGTCACGGGGTCAAATCGTCAACAAGTGTTTGATGTTTGTTGTGCGGAAGGGAGTCTGACAGCCAAACAAATGTTTGAGCACATGTTCTGCACCTCCCCGCGCAGTTGTTGGTGGAAATTAATGCACGAAAATAGAGATAGGTACATCTTTACCAGAGGCTGTTGGGATCAGGAGCCTTGCTCTAACACCTGTGCACAAGGCTGGATCTCTCATTCATGACTGGACATCAATCTTGCCGAAGGATCCGTCTCCTGAGAACCTTCCCAGTGTTTTGCACCACAGTTGTTGGCTAGCTCGAAGCTCAAATGGAAAGCCACATTGAAAGTTTACTGGTGGATGAAGACAGCATTTCTTGGACACACCTCACGAGATCTTGCTTGCAGTCACGCGCACGAGCTCAGACCCCGCGAACAGTGACTCCGAAACAACCAAGATGGAAAGGCAGTACGTTGGTGTTTACATGACCAAATCTGTGTCCACGTGGCTCCATTAAATGCACCAGAGAATCGTTGGTAGGCATATTTATAGCCTTGTTTCCCCTTTGGGTCATTTACAAGATTCGATTTCCAGGACAGGAGAATCACTGAAAAAGTGATCCGCAAATGAGATTGTTTGCACTTCCGTCTTATCTGTGATCACTCGAACATCAACTGTGTGATCAAGATTTGGTGTCTGCTCAAAACCCGGTCTATGAAAATTGGATTAGGGGCAAACCCGGGGCCCAAGATAACTGTACATCACCCTGCCATCAGAAACACAGCCCATGCTGATAAATTATGATTAATTTTTCCTACGGATACAGAAATGGTTTTTGGCCTGATTTTCCCCATGTTCCCCCCATGTTCCCGTGGTTTATCTGCATGTGTACATGAGGTATGTTTGATCAGCGTTTGATATCCAGCCATGAAAAGCAATTCATTGTGGGGAAGGCTCGGATTCCACACACAGATTTTTCGGGATTGCACATTTGCCAGGATGAAGCGAAGCCTTCGCTGTTTTCAGCCGTTGACTGGAGATCCACAATTGAACAACTGCAGTCCAGCTAAGATGCGTGATTTCCTGCGTGGGAAATCCCCGTTTTGAAGGCTGTGAGAGACTGAACAGTGACATTCGCGGACGTGGTGGCTCAGTGACCACTCATCATTCCTGCTCTGTGGCAAAAACCAACACACCATCAATCAAAAAAATATCGATTTCATCGAAGCCTTGTTGTTGAATGAGCAGAACTGATGATTTTGATACTTTTACATTCTGCTGTCGAGATCGGGAAATAGAAGATCCACAGGATCGCATGTTCACCCTCTGGCAGTGCACACTCCAGCTGAGAGCAAAATTTCAGGCCCTTTGTGCTGTCGGTTCCTCCTGCAGAACCCAAGAATCACGAGTGCGCTTCGTTGAGGACCCATCCGCGTTTCGCACCGATGCAGATCTCACATCCTGAAACGTTTTCCTGGAGACAATAAACCGAACAATAAATGGAAGGATCTTCACCCCAACAACTCATCTTCAGGTCTGATCTCATCAATATCTGTTCCCGAAACATCGATAGTCACAGCGGACCGAGTGCACGCACTACAGGAACCAATTGGAGTTGCAAAGTGCAAATTGCGGACTCTCTCACCCCGTGAAGGAAAAGGATTGGAGAATTCTCCTGGCCGTTTGTCACTCTCCGGCCACACCCTCTCATGCAGTTTGAAAGAAACTGGTGACGGCCTTGCTGTCTCAACGGTCAGCAAGAGCCAACTTGGTGCAGTGGTGATGTGTCTGATCGGGGTTTGAGGACAAGAACCTCAGAGGCTTTTCATCACACTTGTGCCGCAGATGTAGTCTTGGCAGGTGTGGTTGCTTCGAATTGGCAGGAAATGCGCAACGAAACTCCCTGAAAACTGAAACCAAACGTTTATCTGCCTGTACCTCAAAATAACAATTTGGAAATTTGCAAAGGTTAAAATTTCATCGGAATGGTATTTTTGAAGCACGTGGAAGTGGATCTGCACCTCGATCGGATGGAAATCAGGTCAACTGAGCCTCACGGAGCGGCGGCGGATGTGACGCGTCACGTGGGGAGAAGACGAGGCTGTGCCGCCGCGCTCCGCCGAGGCACGTCCCGCTGCCACCGAGCCCCGCGCGTCGGAAACATTCCACTTTTGTTTTCAATTGGATTAAAATTGAGTTCAGTTTTCACTTTTCAACGACGTTCACACTTTATCACGCAGTTTGTGTGAACACGTCTCCTGCAGCGCTCACGCCATTGCAGCCCGTCAGTCCGGATTGGGTCTTGTCGACTGTCGCTCGAGCTTTCAGTGGGAATTGATGACACAGGTTCCAGTATTGTTGCCAAATTTTGTTCATATACAAATTACAAACACTCGTACGAGTGCATCGAGGACTCACCACCAAACGAGTTTGCGAAAATGCGAAACCCTGAAATTTGAGCAGAGCCCGAGGTGCTGCACAAACCTTTTTTGCGTGTGCGTCTGTTTTTGAAGACACTGTACGAGGTTTGTATACTTTGAGGTGAACGACCGGGGCGTTTCCTATGATGAAATGAACCAATTTTTTTTTCATTTTGCAAATGTTTGATATACTCATCAACCATTGTACATGGCAATTTAACAAAGTATCTGTCAACAGTAACACAGTCAACAATGACTCAGAATGTCTTAACATCGAAGGTCGTGTCCATGTTTTTAGTCACTGGGCTTTGTGTATTTATGATCGCAATTTCTGTGCACTCAGGGGTGGATTCAGGTTTCAAAGTAATTGCACTGCGCAGCAACACATTTCCTCAGTCTGTTGGTCCAGCTGACAGTCATTGCATGGTTGAATTCTGCAGCTGTGATGAGACCCAACTCTTGGTCAATGTGCCACTGCAGCTCACCAATGTTGGCAAAAGTGACCCCGTGCAGATTTTTCTTCATTCTTGTGAAGAGGAAAAATCTGAGGGTGTGAGGTCAGGTGAGTAAGGCAGGTGAGGCAGTATGTGCATTCTGGTCTGCTGAAGGAACTGCACAACTGGATCTGCATGGTGGGCAGGGGCCCCATCATGGTGGAGCCAGAAGGAATTTCTTCTCCAACATGCTGTGCCTGAGTGTGTGCATCACTTCCAGGTAATAGTCAGTGTTGACTCCTCTGCCATTTGGAACAAACTCATGATGGACCACACCCTGGGCATCCCAAAATACCACTAGCATCACCTTCCTGACATAGTGGTCATGGACAGGCTTGTAGGGTTGACATTGGTTTCTGCGCAGCCAGGAGGAGGAACTCCTTCTCATCAGTGGCTCATAGCAGTTAAACCATGACTCATCTCCAGTTATGACTCGGGATTGCAGGGTGGGGGAATGCTGGAATCTGTTGAGCAAGTCCTGTGCCATCCTCATTCGCCGGGCTTTTTGGGCTTGGGTGAGCAAGTGTGGTATCCACTTGGCAGGTCTCTTCTTCAGGTTGAGTCGATTGCGCAGAGTGTGGTGGATTATGTGCAAGGAAACTCCAGTTTGGGCAGCAATGACACAGATGCAGGTCATGTTGTCTTGAGCAAGAATGTTCTGTATCTGCTGCAACTTGGGGTGACTTTGGTGATATGTCCTCCTGTTTTTTGATGGAGAAATCCAACAAACCTTGCTGGAACTTGCAGTACCAGCGATGGACTGTGCTGATACTCAGGGCATGGCCCCCATGGAGATGCAACAGTTCTACATGAATTTCTACAACTGACTTGCCTTGAATTCGAAGCACACGAATCTCAGCACATTGAATGATTCTGCCATGCTCCATTTGTCCAAAAAAAACCCAGCCAAACAGTCACCAGAAGCATGCAAAAATTGACAGTGCACAATGGCTGCCAACTCATAGTTTGACTGGTTGAGGATGACTGTCATGCAACCCATAACTGGGTCATAAGCAGTGACCCATTTCAATGACCATCATGTCAAAGTAAAGACCAATAGGTCAGGATGATGTCCAAAAAATTTGGTGGACTTTGACCAATTTGATCCTTCCCCAAAAAATGGTTGTTCACCTCAAAGTATACAAACCTCGTACACTTCTTCAAAACAGTTCATACGAAAAGTTCAGCTTGTAGTTCAAGAACCACTTTGCTTGGCTTTCACCGCCTCTGGTGAACTGCAACATTCTGAGCCGAGTATAGCATGTGCTGTTTGGCGTTCGAAAAGTTTATCTACACAGTCAGGGAGCGGCTTTGCAGATTGAAAAGTCAGAAATCCATCTCGAATCTGCAGGCTGGGTGGTCTGCACTGTCCAAGTCTTCCGAAAAAAATCAATTGATGCCTGCGTTTTCACTTGAAGAAGACTTTTACTCCCAGACAAATCAAGTCCCTTCTTCGCCACAACGTTCGTGAAAGAAATCAAAACTTCATGCGATTGCGCACAGGATGAGGCTGCCTTGGTTGCCGTAAACTTTTCAGACTGTCGCCTGAGTTTGGGAGACTTTAAAACGCCCCCTGAAACCCGCTACTTACAACGTGAACACAAACACCACTGTGAAGCAATCTTCACTTCTTTGCAACAAGTGTGAATTGGAAAAGGAGTGAGATGAAACGATGAGCCAACAGATTTAGCAGGTGTCAAGTGAAGTCCCAGTCAGGACGACTCCACTGTGATGAAGGACGTAGACTGTGTCTACTGCATGGACGCTTTGCCATCGTCATTAATCTGTGACACCCAGTACGAGCTTTTGCGAGAAAATTGAAAACAAAGTGGGTTACTTCCTGGCGTGTCGTCTCGGTTTCGCCGGAGCCTGACGAAGCTGGGCTGACGGGCACACGCGGAGCGGCGGCCTCCTCAGCGGAGGCTCCGCGTCTCTCACAAACGCCTCACAATGCGGGCGAATTGGCAATAAAGGCCGAGGAAGAGGAAATCAAAGTAATGAAGAGTATGTAAACCACGGTATCCACGTACAGGATAAATATTTCATCATGTAGCCAAGTCCGCACTGCAAGAACCACTGTCTGGACCAACAGAAACATGAAACTAACCATTGTTTGCATTCTGGATTTCTCCAATTTGGGAAACGGCAAGAGTTTCCTCGTGGATGTTACTTCTTGTTCGGCCTTGTTTGCTTCGTTCAGAGATGAGAACAAAATCTCGACATCGAATCTTGTCCGACCTGCAGTTCCACCGAGCATTTGTCTTTCAGAAAGCAGCCCCCTTATCAAGCAGTCCCTGAACATGTCTCGAAAAGAAAACTCGCAAACACCCCTCACTGTTCGATACATCGACAGACAGACACAAAACTGTATGTGTCAAGGTATGCAACCCTCTGTGACCCATTTTGGTCTACCAGACTTTCCTGTTTCTCCAGTTGCGTGTGGAAACAGTGTTGTTTTTGAAATCAGCGCCTGAACTAACTCTGCTTGGGAAGCATTGAAGTGTCTATTGAAAAACGTCTGCCTTTTCTGTGAAGTTCCTCCCTCAATTCACTAAGAACTGGGCACTTCATCCTGCCATGGGGGTCAGAAATCAAGCACATAATCTGTTTGTAACAAGGATATTGATCTCAAGTCCCTGAAGAGATCTGACGAAGGAGGCTTCAGATCATCAGACCAGCAGCACAACTCGAAAACACTGCGCTATCCGGGGAATCTCTTTGTGGCTGAAGGTGCAACGAACTTGTGAAGGAAGCAGGAAAATATCAGACACAAGAAAGCAAGTTTTGAGCACTGGGGAGTTGTCTGATTGAACGCTGGAGATTGACCATCATCGATCTCTGCCGACAAGAGGTCAATTGGCAGACACAAGTCGCGTTGATTCTCAACAAGGGACTGAGAGGAAAATTACACACATCGCGCCCACGAATAACAATGCAGGAAACTGAAGCGGAGGGCTGCTGAAGGAAGCTTGTTGCCCCTCCTTGTGTGTCACAAGTCGGAACAAAATACAAGTTTTTACGTGACTGTCAGTTGAGTGTCCAGTGTCGGTCACTCCGCATTGGTGAAGGACCGAAAAAGGAATTCATTTTGTTTCTAAACGATGGCAAGTAGCGTCCAAACAAATCTCCAGGTTTCGAAAATCTCGTCTCCAACTGATTCGCCAAAGTCAGTGGAGTCTTTTTCGGTGTTGTGAACACTTCGATGCGTTTCGAGGCTGGTTCTCAGCAAGAACTCGGGACATCCTGACAGAGACCAGCACGACTCCACTGAGCTGCTCCGACTGCTGAGAGAAGCTCCTGTCTGTGCTTGGAATAAGTTTGGGAATCTGATGTGGGCCACATCTGGTCACTGCATAATTACTTTCGAGACCTCCGGTGGCAACCCCCAGGGCAAACCTGCTTCTTCCGTCAGGTGGATGCACCCGGTGCAGACCTCCCAACTTGTTTTGACAGACGAGGCCTATCTCCTTTCCAACCTCGGCGCGTGTGGTTTGCTTCTCCTTGTTGAAACTGTCAATTCTCAGCGCACAGCAGTGTAACGTGGCCAGTCCTTGAAACCACACAAAATATGAATCTCAAGACTGCAGCGTGTTGGTCTTACGAGCTTCGCCTGCTGAGGGATTTCTCAGTCAGTGAAGACTGCTGTACATACAACAACTCAATCTCATTGTCTTCAAGCTCAGTGAAACTAATGGCCCGCCGATGTTATCCTACTGGGGGTGTTTACGTCTGCTGGGAAGAATATGAAAATGTTTTCCTCATCTTCGTCACAGATTTTCACGCCACATGAAAGTCCGTGGAATTAAATCTTCTTGAGCAAGAAACCGTCTCGCATCAACTTTTCTCCGACGAGATTTACAATGCCCCACATCTCCTGAACGAGCTAATGGTGATAAATTTCCGATTTTTTTCTCATGTTGCTGAATGAAAAATGTGTTGTACTCAGGGGTTTGGCGCACACGCTTGTCTCACCTCAATGCAAAGTCGCAAAAGTCAAGTTTGGACAAGAAGCTCAAATTGAAGGTCACAGTCTGTGCACAAAATTGCACTTGAACCACGAGCATCTACTCAAATGCACAAAGCTCGTTTTTTGATCGTTCGAACAAGCAGCGAGGAATGGCGTGCGAGCATGTTCGACGAGGGCCACAGCGCGTCCCACGTCAGTTCCACTACAGTCAGTCTTCATACGAAAGCGCAGGATGATCTTGTGTCAAAGAATGTCTCAAAAGAGACAACAAATGGCTTCTTGCGGCTGATGGTGAGATTACTTGCTTGTGAGCTGCCTGCTTGAGGGACTTGTCCCACACTTCATCTTGACACTGAAGGCCAAGTATCAGCCAAAAATCAAATTGTCCTAAGCTCCGCTATTGATCCGCATTATGAGTGGACGGGACTTGGAAGAGCCTTCTGTGAAGCAACGTAATGGCGAATCATGTAGGGTTTCAAACAACCTTCTTCAGTGCAGAAAAGTGAAAAGAGAACGCATGTTGTTGAAGCCCAGCTTTAGCACAATTTTGGAAAATGAACCACACTTCGGCGGATTGCACAGTGATTGGCGAGAGGAACCGTGTATTAATGATGATGTACCAGTGACCAAAAATGTGAAGTCGCAGCATTCTCCACGCGCGTGCTTCTAGTGTGAGTCCACCCCGCTTTACACGTACGAGGGTCTATCAGAAAATTCTGAGACTGGTCATGATCGGCAAATTTGCACATGTTGCAACTCTTTGACACAGTTTCCACTGTTTTACAGTCTGCTTGGGTATAAATTGGGTTGCATTGCGCAACAATCGCAGAAGGTTCTGATCATGACCAGTCTCAGAATTAAATGACAGATCCTCGTATCTTGTTCGTCTCCAACGCGTTTTGTTGCACGGACAACTTGCCTGTGGTAGCCCGACTCGTTCGCTCGAAACAGACAAACTCGTAGAATGCCGTCGGTGAGGAAAGACCTTCATTACACAATCGTGAACAAACAACCACAAAATGTGGTGTTGACCATCTCTATACTGACGAAGTTTGCAGAGTGACACGTGTTTCTCCCAAACTTCTTGGTGTCAAATCGTCGCTTTGAAACTGAGGACACTGCACGCGGGCACCACTCCACAATGAGCGCATCACTCTGGACTGTGGAGACGTCCCGCAAGACTTGGCGCGCACTCACCGATGGTCGTGATGACGGTGACGGCGTAGAGCAGCGCGCCCGCGAACGACCACTGCAGGTCCGTCTCGTCGGTGGCGTCGCGCCCGTCCCAGCCCTGCGGAGAGACGGCGTCACCGCATCACGCACAGCGCCGCACACTCACCGCCGTCTCGTTCACTCTTATTTACAGGTAACGATCGCTTCAGCGGAATCGGATGAGAGGGAGCGCTGTAAATCTTCAATGCGAAATGGAACAGCAACGCTTGATAGAGTTCGCTGGAGGTTTGGCAGATGTGGTTGTTGTTAGTTCCATTGTTTATGAATCAGCCGTGATTCACGAGAGCGTATTTACCAAGGGGCAAACCCTCTCTGATTTGAAGGTAAATTCGCAAAATCTGGAAGCCGTGTCTCAGCAAGAGCAGAAAAACCAACATCGGTCTCACCTTTTCTTTGACGTGGGTCGTCACTTCGTCTTGAAATTCCAGAAAGATTTCCCTGAGTATTGAGGTGAAGTTGTCACTGTCTATGTTTCCGATGTTGAGGTGATATGTGTATTTGACGATCTCCTTGATCTTGTCGTCCTTGAAGGCCTTGATCTTGAGCTTCTCGCGGTATTCGTACGGAGCCTCGAGCGCTCTGAAGAGGAAGCCGCCCATGATCGAGTACGCCACCACCATCGCTGCAAGTACACCAAACGGGAGAACGTGACAGCGGCACGCCTCTTCTCACGACACATGACTTGACTCTTGCGGGTGATCAAGCGCTTCAATAGGAGGTCCAAGTCGTCTACTGGGGTTGGAAATTTTATTTGTTGTGTCGCAGGGATATTGCTCGGACACAAAAGAATTAAAACTAAACAGGGGAATAGTTCGCTGAGGTGACGAAAAAAGTTATGACGCTGATATGATTCTGTCGGCCGTTTCGCAAGTTCTTTTTCCCCAAAAAGGCTGCGCATGGACCGGTGCTCCTGCATGGACATTTCAGTCCCCATGTCAGTGTTTACTCAGACATTTTAATCAGTCTGAAGAGCTTTTGCAAACTTGAGCTCAAACGGACATCTACAGCTGGTTCTGTTGGAAAAGTTTCACTCTTAATTGGGAAATGTTTCGCTCCAGAGTCTGCACTTTGCCTCCACAGCGACAAGCTGCCAGACAACGAGAATAAAATTGGAAAGTTGGGAACTCGAACTTTGCACAAACAAGAGTTCCTCAGCAATATTATTCGAGACAGGCCTTGATAGGATGAACCAGACAAAAACTCTCAGGATTCGGCGCAGAGCCGAGAGATGCTAACTTTCCGAGAAACTGCAGGGCTGAAATCTCTCGCAGAGATTACCGCATGCCATTTACATAGTATTGAAGACATGTGCGCGAAAAAATACTGCCTACCCAGCAGACAAATGTCAAGTTTCTCACATTTTCGGGAATAAACGGATGATCGATTTGAATGAGCAGGCAATACGATGTTCATATTGGAACTCATTCCGAATGTCCGTCTCTGGAAATGACTTTTTCTTCTGCCCGCACAGATCCTCTCCCTCCGTGAGCAGGGCAACCAAAGATGTGACCCCCTGATTCCTCCCACAAAGGCTGCAGATGTTTTCTCTTCAGTGCGAAGCATCCAAACTCTCAACAAGCTTCGCTCTTGTTCACTGAATGTCAAGTATCGAGCCAAGCTCCAAATTTTCTCCCCCGATGCACCTCAGTTGGCGCGTGCACAGCGGTTTCCAGACGCGGCTCGGAAGCCCCGTGTCGGTCGCTCCATCCGGCCGGGCCTCGTGCTCACTCCGCTGTGCACCTTCATTATTGCGTCTGGGCTGAACCCACCGATGGGTAAGAGTGCTCTTGACAGTAAATTTGGCCGTACTTTAGCTCAGCCAGTTCATGATTTCTACATCTATGCAGGAGGTATTTATGTTGCACACAGCGTTGTCCTTCCAGTGCATTTTCACATTTCACTTTTCTGTTATCACAACTACTCACTATGAGCTCGGTGAATCTCTTGAACCTTTGCCAGAGAGGGTCATAAAATCAATAAAGTGACAAATGTATCCTTGCAACCACATTCTTGGCTCCAAGCTCAGTCGCAAACAGGAAGGGCGTCCTTTGGTTTCCTCAGGGGACGGGGCTGCAGTCACCGCGGAAGTCAAAATTAAGTTGCCTTGCTCATGAAATCAGAGGCCGCGCAGTGAAACGTCTCGTGGAATCGTGCAGCAGCGGAGCGACGACTTGAGCAACGTTCGTGAGGGTTTCGAGTGCACAGACGCCCTCCAGTTTTCAAGGGGTTTTCCAAAATTTCATTCATGCGATTCTGCAACAAATGAATCAGAGAATGAGCCGCATTGCCTTTCTTCACGGTTCGCAAACGATGTGACAGGTGAAGTCTTGATCAACACGTTCATCATCCCTGTCGTCTGCAGGGCGCAACAGCCACTTGACGTCCCGACTCGCAAAGCTGCCCCAGCTCGTACTGAACGAAGAAATTTAATGGGGCTGTTGTACCAAGGCAAAGACACTGACGTACATCATTAATCTGTACCTACACCCCAGCCGCGAAGGAATGCAGAGGGCAACTAACACTCCCTTCATCATGATCCGACGGCAAAATACGACCCTGAAACTAATCGCCATTTTGACAACCCATTGCAGAGAGAGAACTCCGGAAAACAAACAATAACAACGAGTGTTGTGATGGTGTTTATGTTTTTAGTGCAACCAACTGTTGAATAAAGAAGCTGAGCTTCATCCCTGAGAGAGATCTCGCCGAAGGTCTTTTGAAAGTTATCGGGGAACGAGGTGCAGGAGGCTCGGCCGGGACCCATCGCGCCGAGAAACACCGTCCGTCGCGGAGGCGGCGGAGGCGGAGGCGGGGGAGGCTTGGATAGCGACCCGAGTTCACCTGCAGCACGAGGTGCCGAGCGGCGCTGACGCAGCTGATGTTGCAATCTCTCTCATCGCACTCCGGATCGGATGTGGAAACTCGAGTTCTCAAGTCTGATTTCCTTCCTTCCTTCCAAACCCACGCAGCAAAGCGATGAAACCGTTGAAAAGAAAAGCTCCGAACCGCAACTCAGGACTGCGCAACTGGGGCCATAATCACAACACGCTTGAAGACTGCTGAGTCATAATTTAATCGAACTTTATCAAAGTAGGAAACGACTACTCGACTGTTCACGCTTGCTTTGAGAGCTAGCCCTGATGTACCAAGGGTCAAGGACCTTTCAGGCACCAACCATCTGTTTGTCCGAGGCTCGTATGCTCGAAAGTTGTCCCAATTCAGCAACCTGCCGTCAAATCAACCAGTCATGAAAGGCCATTTGAGCAATCCCCACACACCCGAAGAAGCAACGTGTTCAGTTTTCCTTTGAACAAATGATTCTTGTTTCGTACCTGCGAGGCCAATGTGCGAGAACATGAAGGCGACGCATTTCTTGACGACGTTGAAGCATTTCTGCCGCTGTCTGCGCCGTCGCTCGCGCTTCTCGTCGTCGTCTCCGTAAGTGTTGCACATCTTTGGTGTCGCGACTTTAAATTTCCAAAGGACTCACAGAAGTGCTGCGAGTACAGGTGTATGTATGCATATGACTCTGTTATTCAGGAAGGAAATGCCTTTCCGTTCCCAATTCTTTGGTAAACAAAGTTTCTGTCGTCAATCTGTGTGGTAGCTGTCCGATCTGACGATAACGAATTGCGGAAACCTCAGATGCGTTCATCAGTAATAAATCCGGTTCTCTCCTGTGCTGAAGAAGCAAAGGCGAGATCTTGACGTTGTTTGTGATTCCACTCGGTTACATCTCAACACGGCAGAGTCGCGTGGTGCTGAAACCAGCGACTTTGATTCCAGCGTCCGAGACGAGACGAAGGTTCCGTCTTCACAGAGAAGTTCCTACTGCAGAACCACCACCGCCTGCTCCAAAGAACTCGCATTCAGCAACAAACACAGCAGACAAGCCTCGGATCTTTGTTGTGTTTGCGCATCAGGCAGAAGTTTTTGTCATAATCACAAGGATTAACCTCAACATCATGAGGGTTAAAATTGGAGTCCGTTTTTGCAAGTGCATATTGACTGGTTGATAGCGTCAGACTGGCTCAAACGCTGAGTTGCAATGAGTAGTGAGTGGCTGCAGTCGTGACTCCGCTGCAGGCAGGCGGGGGCAGGAGGAAGGCGGACTGCTCCGCCGCGCCGCGAGTCGGACCTGCAGTTCGCAGGAGGCGCTTCCCCTGCGCACATGATTGCCTCCTTCTGGACCCGAATCAAACCGCACCAACCTCCACCCCGCTGCAACCCCGAGGTAAACACCCCATCAACCCTCGAAATTTCAAACCAAATTTTGAGCTGCAAAATCACATGACAGCAGGCAATCTGCCAGCACAGAGGACCAATCTGACCAAAAGTGCAGAAATTCTGCCGGAACTTTTCGGGTGATCGCAGTTCCCAGTGCGCGGTGCGCACAGGCCCATGCAGCAGCGATCGAGGTCGCTCGATCAGCACAGTTCGAATGAATCACCCGAGACGTTATCTGCGAGACCCCTGGATGCAAATCAGCGAGAACTCATTGTACAAGACCAACCACTCGAGCGTCGAGGTTCTCTATCAATGTTCCGATCAAGTGAGGCAGAGGTGTAAACCTCCCCTGTTTTTTGGGCCTTTTTCTCGCATACGTGCACATGTTGCTCCGATTGCGGGTGGAATCAATTTTGTTCGAACGGGCGGAAATTTATCTGTACAATTGTTACAATCGCAACAATGAGTATGTTGTGCTCTCGTTCTCATCTGAAATGTTTGCAGTATTCAGTGTCCCTGTAGAAGCTTTGAAACCACACCAGTCACATGCATGTTGGGTTCAAACAAGGAAAAGACAACTTGTATGTCACAAATATTGCACGAATCATCGTTCAATATGTGTTCAGAATGAACGAGTGCACAGCACGAGTTCTTTCTTCACATATTGAACGATGATGAGTGAAATAGTTGACTTATACAACAAGTCAAAACTGCAAGAGATGATTCATGGCCAGAGAATGAACGGTTGTGCTCTTAGATTTCATGTTTG
>JAAUXT010112292.1_pt1 | contig 68550 bp, 83 predicted proteins | sample 7278171 | NCBI WGS metagenome assembly JAAUXT01 (sample SAMN14350112, study PRJNA611818) | marine sediment metagenome | isolation source: surface marine sediment (1.8m) | place: French Polynesia: Moorea | collected 2018-08
TCAACCGTAATCTGCTTGTTTCTCTTTTGTCGGGCAAATCACGAGCCGTAATTAAAACACAAAACCCTAGACATCTAATCAACAGTAATTATTATCACGAGCTCAATCAACCGGATAGAGAAAATTGAGCAAACATCAGCGTGCGCCCAGAGGGAGAAACACCATTGCTGCGAGAGTTCGAGTCACCATAAATTTCTGCCATCCACATGCTGCTTCCTCATATAGTTTCTGGATTATGTTTTGTTTAAGAAAGGCCAAGATATCAGGGGTGAAGGCATCCATCTTCAAGAAAAAGAGAGGGAAATTCCAGTCACATGACCTACTTTTGGGCCTGGGGGGGGGGAGGGAAATAGCCAGAGCCAGCAAAATCAGTGTTATTCAAATGGAAATTGCTATATTTGGCTGCTCTCTGTTTTGTAAATATTTGTAAAATTCTATGTATATTGAAAATGGCTGCTGAGGCAAGTGCCCCTTAGTGGGGGAGGAATGTGGTTTGACACACCTGACCGATTGTTAGAACCACCACCACTAGATGGCATGAAAGGACTCAATAAATAGGGAGATTCCCACCGCAGAAGCCAGTCTCTTCTGAGATACCAAACTGATCGTTTGTGATATATCACTGCACATGGTGATTTGAGAAACCTGAAATGCATAGCAACCGAAATACATGCAACCAAATTCACAAAGGATCAATTTCAAATGTATACATTATATTTCTATTTGAATGAACCCAAAAGTGTGCTCAATGTCCATTTTAAAGACTTCCTTTTTTCCTAAATTTGTACCCAAACTTTGACCCCACCTGAAAACCAGTTTTTTCTTTTTTTTTGAAAATGAAAATATAAATCACACCAGTCCAAAACCCAACCTAATTTACAAATTTCATCAGCAAATATCCTTCATCAAATGTTTGTACTTTCTGACATATCACCCACTTTTGCAAGGAAGTTCCAAATTTTGCAACCCTAATAATTTGAACTTTTTGCCTGCACAAACCAACAATTCATTCTAAATAAATTTCTTGCTCTCACTGGAACAGGCAGGCAGCATCCGACACCAATGGTTCCAGGACAATTCTAGTGGAGGGGGGTTTTGTTCCAACATTCATCAGGTACTCAGAGTTTGTTCCTGATTATTGCCTGTTGATAAAGTTGGGACAGCACCCCAACCCCTCTTGATTTGAACAGGGGGCACTGTACCGCACTGTACCACTTTTTTTTCAAGTGCATAATTTGTTCCTGTTTATTCTCCATGCATCGCCACGGTCTCGGTTGATATCTGATTCTTGTTTGTCTGTTTTGCCAATTTTTTTTTCACCTTTTGTGGGGCTATGTTTTTCCAACATTGAATGGGATCGTGCACAAAAATGAGCATCGAACAGAAGTCTTGCTCAAGGCAGAGCAGCATTCGTGACCCCCAGACGTGTGTGCAAAGTGATGTGGGGAGTACTGGTACGTACCTGTGTACAGCGACAGGACTTATCAGTTGCTGGAATGACATAAACTCTTTTCGACCTTTCTCGGTTCAGCAGTGTCCATATTGTCATCACGCAAGGGCGGATCCAGACTCACAGAAGCGGGTGGACCCAACCCTGACCAATAAGACATCAAATGAAGAGAACTTCACGTAATTTATGAGGCAATAGGTGGAAGAGAGAAATCTGTGAATGAAAGCCTCCCTGGACCCGCCGTTTATGACTCGCTCTTGTGGCGATGTGGTGCCAACCAATGGCAAGATCAGATCAGGGGGGATGAACAGTGCGCACATCTTGCAAGCTTCAGTTGTGTTCGCTGAATTTGCGCGAATTGATGTTTGTCTTTCTTTTGTCTGGCACAGTTACAAAGAAAAATAATTGTTCTTTTTCACCGTGTTACACGTTGAAAATTAGAAAGCAGCGAAAAGGTGGATGTTTGAATGTTTTGCAGGCTTTTTCGACACCAGCATGTTTCCTGTTCACAACCTGCGCGCCATGGCGCCCGTAAACGACAGTAAAATCCTGGGTAATGACACGATCGATGTTATGCTGAAAGGCTGCTTCTTCAACTACAACACAGTGGCTTGCATCAGGTATGAATTCAGCATGAAAAAACGAAGAATCAAACAGGGTTTTCGGAAATGTTGATGGGGCCCTTGCGAGATCCATTCAGGCTCTTCGGTGGGCGCACCATACAAACGAAACTTTTCAGCAGTGTTCCCCACCCCACACCAATGTAATTATGAGTCAGAGCTGTGCTAGTAACAGACAGGAAGTATGTTCCTGGAACCTTTTGACTTTCGACTTTTGCAGAAATGGCGTGATGTGTTTCGTGTTGTTACTTACGATGATCTGGTGTTTGGTGAGAATTTGCCAGCTGCATCACAACCAACACCCAACGCGCCACCACTACTTCGTCTTCTACGTTGCTGTGGTCGAGGCTGTTCTGCTGTGAGTGAAACAAGCCAAATAAATTTCCTGTTTACAGCCACTCGAGGTGTATTTTGCGAATGGTTCAAGAAAGCAGCAGACCCGACGATACAAGCGCATTCCGTGAGCAGGTGATTCAGGCTTGGACTTATTTCAGTTTGATCCATTGGTTGGCAGAAGGCTATGTTCAACTGGACTTCACGGCAGAATACTTGAAGCTTCTTCAGTTTCTCGTTGTCAGCCATTTCTACTGGAAACTCGCCACGCGGGCGATTCGCAAAGAGTCGCTGACAAACAGGTTGGCTGATTTGCAGAACACATTTCAGATTCGATGGGCGACATAATTTCACAGTTGTGGACGCTCAGTAGCGTGTTTGTGTTTGACGTCCAAAAGACCGCGGCCCTTTTTTGATTTCTGGAGTTCGTGTTGAATGCAACCAAACCATTCTTTTTCCGCTTTCAGAGTGATCGTTCCTGTCTACGTGGCTGCTTTGTTGTTTTTCACTGTCGTCGTCATCCTGGGCTGTGTGAAAGTTCAAGTCAGCTGGATCGAGTGTCAACGTGAGCAAAAACGACCAAAAACAATCGAATCAGATATTGTCGTCCAACGGGCGGCAACAAATGGGTATCAAAAGTTTATTTTCCTACTTTCAGAGCCTTACTGGCTGCTGCTGTCCAGTGCGGAATTCGTGCTCGTGCAGCTGTTCGTTGTCGCTGGATTTTACATCACGCGCCGGATCAACCAGATCATTGGCTTCGACTGCGAACGCACCAAGCAAAAGTGTCACCTGTGGAGGTGAGTCTGGACTCTTCCGAACAGAGACTGTAGACGGCTGAAAAAAGGTTAGTGATTCAACAGATAGTTTTTGTGTCCTAATTTCAAGGTGTTGTGTTTTCCTTTCAGCATTATCGTTGCGTTTGAAGTATCGGCGATGGCAGGAGTGATCTACGACGGATCGTTGCTGGCTTGTGAGTTTTGCGTTGTCGGCGCAGCATGACAGAGATTGCTGAGTTTATAGTTCTCGCGTAGACGCAGGGTGAAAGTCATTGTTGAATTCGTTTCGTTGTTGCAGTGGTTGATGAAGAGAAAGGTTGCAGTGGCGTTTTCGTAAGTGCCGATTTTCTTTATGTTCGACATTCTTCGTTTTGTGGAACAATTTGGTTCGCAAATAAGATTGTCTTTGTTTTGATGGGCGTGATACAGCGCTGCTCGGTGTTTTCTTCTTTTTGTAGAATCACGCGCAGGAAATATATTCACCAGTGTTTGGGACCTTTATGGTGAGTTATCTTTCCGCACATTTGTCCCTTCGACTTTCCCCCATCTTGCGCGAAGTTTTGTTTCGTTTGTTGCTTCCATTTCCCAATCATTACATCTCTATTTTCAGATGTTCAAGTTTGTGTTGCCGATCTGGGCGATGCTGGCTGTGTTCCATCCGATCAAGAGGGTTCACTTGTCCGCAAGCATGCTGCCGCCTCCCACACACGCAGGCGGGGTGAGTGGTTGTAGTGGCCAATCTTGGACTGGTCGATCATTTGTGCAGTCCACAAATGTTCCATTTGACAGAAACGATCAGTTCAGTCCCTGGAGCACGACGGGAACACGATGGAATTCAACTTTTGACCATCTTGTAAATTTATACTGCTGTGCACAGAGAAAGTTGTTTTCCCTTTCAGAGTTTCAGATCAACGTTCATTCCTTCGGATCTTGACCGGTACCAGCCTCTACACAATCCAGCTGGTGACATTCAGGGTGTTCAGCACTACCAGTCAGCGTCCAGCTCCTACCCTCCTCCTGCCAATGGCTCTGACAATGACTGGTTCCCGGACTCGGGTCCCGTGCACTGGTCTCCGGCCACCTACCCGGAGCGGAGTTCGACCCTGCACCGCGGCCTCGGCGTGCACCAACCTCGCCTGGCCGGCTTCAGTCCTGGCGCGGAGGCGGCTTCGTCGAGTCTCAGCGCTGTGAGTCCGAGGAGCCCTCGTCGCTCGTCGTCCTGCACGACGAACCTGGCCACGATCTGCGAGGACTCGGACGAGGCTGCGTCAGCAGATGACAAGAGGCCCATCCTCTCTTAGTGTGTGTCTAGAACTGCCTGAAAGGTGTTTTTCTGTTTTTTCTTTTTCTTATATTTTTTCCTAACGGCTTGACACATACCAAGTCCAGTGTGAAGATGCCTTTGATCTGCGTGGATTCTGTTCGGCATACTGAGTAACCGACTGAGTTTCTGCAAATGTGTGTTCATAGTTGTCACTGAATTGAAAAACCCTGCCAATGCTCTGAAATCGTTGCCCAACATTTTCCAGTCTTAACTGATCATCCGGAGGTTTTTCTTGCATTAAACATGCAACAAACTCGCTCTACCTTGCAAGTTACTGAACACGCTGCGCAGTGGATTCTGTTTGAGACGGAAACAAAGGCCCTGAACAATTTGGTTCAGGCTTTATTTTGTTTCAAATGGCGCTTGTGACGACAAACGGGTGCTGCGTTCAACTCCTGCGCAAGAGCGCTCAGTGCTGTCTGGAGTTTTGAGCACTTTTCTGAGCTGCTTTTGATGTGGAGAATTTGCCATGCCCTTGTATTTTTTGAAAGTATTCCTTGAAAAACGGATTTTCGCCGTTGTCCTGTAGTATTGTGTCCTCTCATCGCTTGAATTGTGTGAAAATTTTGCTCAAGAGGTTTGTTCTTTTCTTCTTGTTTCTTTTTTTCTTTCTTTTTTGCGATGCAAGTTTTCAAACTAGTTCTGTGCTCATAAACGCGTCACAATTCGAATTCGGGTTTATTCATAGCTGCCTTCCACGAACTTCATGATTGTGCGAATTTGACGACGAGGAGCAAGCGATATCCCCTGGAACCGTCGTATTTCGGCGGACGGGCAGTGCATTGTTGGCATTGGTGACTGTGCTTGAATCCCGTGACATAGGCACACGTTTCTGTTTGCATTGGTTTCAGTGTTTGCCAACTGGCACTGCTTTTATTGACTGATTGAGAGTCACGGAGAATTACTCGGAAGGTTGTGTTCAAGATGGTTGGTCGTACTCATTCCTGTGTTCAGGAAATTACAAAACTGTCGCGAAGGGAGAAAAGCTGCAGCAACAGCAACCCTTTTCGATGGTGCGTTGTACGTTTGTTATTCTAGTCGTGTTTGCGTCTATTTGAATTGCCCATTTGTATTTGTTTGAATTTTAAGAAGCTGTATTTCACACACTTTTGATCAGAATAAGAGGATTGTGATCAGATTCACAGATCCTCCAGAGTTTTCGTGTGAGAAAAAAACCTGTGATCAACGATAGTGTCTGGTCGGGGCTGAAATGATTCCGGTGTCATTAGTTGCAGGAACACGAACTGTTTTGTGCGATGCAGAGACACGCAAGAATTTTGTGTAGATTGAAGATGTGTATGCAACTGTCGTAGATGTCTCGAAAACACGAATACAGCCAAGAGATGTGAAAAAATTGTCGTGTTTTGTCTTTTCAGCATGACAAAGATCGGGGGTCAAAGATGTTGTTTGTAGTCATTCACATTTCCACAGGCAGCTGGCAAGGTTTTCCAAGACATCTTTGCCAAAACACAAAATTGATGATGCAATGAGGAAGCCACTGTCCAATGTCATTCTGTGTCTCAGAAGGCGTCTAGCTCCGTCTTATGATTACACAACATCTTTTGACCCCTGTGAACAGAGCTTGGTGGCACGAACGGCCAACTCAGCCTGACTCTGTAATTTACGCAGGGTTGTATTGTTTCTTTTGTTCAAAATCGTACTGGAATTGGCGATGTTGGCATGCTATGTCAGAGCATGCAGAAGAAGCTCTTTGCGATCTGGGGTCAGTGCCTGCGGAAACTCTGTGTCGAACTCAATGATCAGATCTCCCCTTTGTTTCTGGTTCTTCGTCAGCGGCATCCCCTCCCCGGGCACTCGCTTGGTGTAGCCGGGCCTGAAATGAAGGCGCAAAAAATGTCCATTGTCGGCCTGTTCTTCCTGGCAGCCTTTTCTTTTCAATCCTTTTCATGTGTGCGCTTTTGTTTCTCGTGCACAAACATTGGACAAAGTCGCACTTCTCATTCCTGTGTTCACCTGATGATATCGTTGATGGGGATGTTGATGAGGCGGTCGTCGAGCGTGTGAACCTGCACGGTGCAGCCGGTCAGCGCCTGTGCGAGCGTGACCCGAGCTCGATGCACGAGGGCAGCGCCGTCCTCTCCGCTGCGCTGGAACCTCGCGTGCACCTTGTCCTTCACGATAAACACGATGTCAGCTGCGAAAGAGGGAGAAACAACCTGGTAAATTTGTGTGGAATTGTGATTGTTGTGAGGCAGCTTTTGAAAGAATGATCCATTCACTTGACTTGTGATGTGGTCATCCTTCACAGCAATACGTCTTTTTGACAAAATTCCTGTGCTGTTTGTTTCTGACCTGGTATGTTGTTGGGTCCCTGGTCACCCTCCTCAGGGAAGGTAATTCTCGTTCCTTCTCGCCATCCTGGCTTCACAGTGATCGTGAGGATCTTGTCGCGAATACTCGACGTGTGCCCATCGTCATTCATGACTCGACGAGAAATTTTCATCTTCTTGGTGCAGCCGTGATACACCTGGACAGAACACAACAAATCGGAGAACCAGTCTCAGCACAGTCAGTGCCCAAGCTGTGTGTGAACTTTGTCCTCCGCCGCATTGAAACAAACAAGAAGTATCAAACCTCTTCCAAGCTCAGCACAAGATCTCGTTCAATGGCTGTGTCTTGTTTGCGCGCGCCGCGACCGTGCAAACCACCGAACCCCATGTGCATGTCGCCATCAACTCGATCGTAAAACTCTGAAAATCACGCGAAGCAGAAATCGAGAACGTGACCTGAAGAATCCCCACTTCTCGATGTTCACGAAAACGGAGAAAGCTCCGCCCACTCGTTTGAAATCTTCCATTCCAAAAGCTGTCACTGATTTGCTACTGACCTTGAAAAGGGTTGTCTCCCCCAAAAAAGTCACGGAAGACTTTCTCAGGGTTGCCGTGGAAAGTGTATCCTGAAGTCCAGGCTCCAGACTCGTGCACTCCAGTTGGAACGCCATTCTTGAGACCTTCCTCACCGAACTGGTCGAATACTGCTCGCTTGCGGGCTGCAATTGGTAAAAGCGGTTGCACGTGTAGAAGTCCAGGTTTGGGCAGACATCTCAGACTGCATTCTGACCCCTGTTGAAGTCGAGCTGTGTTGTCTGTTCTAGAATCTATAGAGTCTACTTACGATCACTCAAAACATCATACGCCTCTGCAACTTGTCGGAATTTGTCAGCTGCAACTTGATCGTTTGGATTCTTTTCTGGGTGAAACTTGAGTGCAAGTTTTCTGTATCTGAAATGACAACCCCTTTGGAGTCTGATAGCCAGCTCTGGACTCGATTCACGATGGAATGCCACGACAAAAGATCCAGGTCCCCCGAAAGTGAAGCAACTCACGCTTTCTTGATGTCAGCATCAATCGCACTTCTGTTCAAATACAAAACACCGTAATAATCTTGTCCCATGTTTGTTGTTGACGTTTGTATGCTGCACAACAGCCTCAGTTACAGCCGAATTTCCTTCGTGCACAGCAGAGAGCGAGTGTTTATGCCATGGCCGTCGGTTGCCAAGGATGTGGTTGTCTGCTTTGGACGAAAAAAGATGGACATCTGGGCCATAATCCACAATTTGTTGATCAGAAAGGAATTATATGTCGTATTTCCCTCAAAAGTTTTCAAATCTCTTTTTATTGTCTGTTTTTGAATCTTTGGTTCACAAAGGTTTCTTACCAAATTCTTAACTCCAGGTTTCTAGGACGGAATCTGGGACCTGCTTCCCTAGCAACGGAAAACATGGCGCTGCCCTCGACTGCGTTCACCCCGTAGCAAACATCTACAAATGGTCAAAATGGAGGGTGACACCAGAGGAGTCAGAATAATCCCCAGGTGTATTGAATTTGCGGATGTCGCGGCCAACACGACGCACAAGATCAATGTTGTAGTGCAAAATATCAGCAGAAACAGACGACGGATAAACGTGCTGCCGCCGCAGAGCAAGGTGCGTTGGATTGTCTCGTAGACGACTGTAGACCTCTAGATCTTCTCTGACTGGATCTTTCCCTTCCGCTGTCTCTCTTGCGTTGTCCCAAATTATGCTGACTTGTGCAGGGTAAGGCTGTTGACTCTGCCAGCAAATTTCATGGAACCTTCCGCACAGTCTAATGTTTTGGCCGCTCCCGCTCCCCTCCCCCCAACACACGAGGAGACGACACCATGCTTGGGACGAGATTCGTCAGTCAAACTGAAAAAAAAATCGTGATTTGTTGTTGTTTAATCTTTATTTATTTCTGCTGCAGAACTTCACATTGAGAGTGAAAAATTCAGACCATGCCGTGGCATCTGGGTTGGAGGTTCAGGGTGTACTGGAGTACTGCGTTTCGGAACCTGTCGAAGAAGCCGACAGATTGCTTGTGATTGTCGATGGCGAGCCCGTGGAAGTTCCCATATTGGCGTACGTTCGATGGATTTCGGCAAAACTCAAACACGTGTGCGGCATCAGCTTCTGTCTTGGAGATGAATGTCGGTGACTGTTCAAATTCTGTTTTCAGAGGCCCCAGCAAACCCATTCTTGAACTGCAGAGAGAGATATCATTTGGTGATGTGGTTGCAAAAAGTAAAGTCATCTGCAAAGAGTTGCCATTGTTCAATCATGGATCAAAAACGGGAGACTTCAGAATCAAGTACTCTGGAAGCAAACCCATTTCGATCGTGCCAAATAGTGGATCAGTTCCTCCTAAATCTGTGCAGCTTCTCAGGGTAGGTTTGATGCAATCTTGATTTGACTGAAAAAGAATGCTCTGGAGACACACGCTCAATTTTTTGATGTGTGCGTGATTGTTTTGTTTGCGCCTCAGGTTGAGTACGTGACAATGCAGCCACAGAAATTCGACGAAGTTGCGAAGTGAGTTTGATCAGAACCATTCATTATAAAGTTGACATCATCATCGTGTCTTGAAGCGCACAGTTGAATCAGCAATTGAAAGGAGATCAGGAGAGCCAAATTCGTTGTGTGACCAACATATCTCACGCAATGTTTGCTTGCAGGGTGAAGCTGGAAGGAAAGGACACCTCTTCGTTGCGGATCACTGGCAATGTGGTTGAGGGGTTCCTGGATCTCTTGAGTTACGGCACACAACAGCCCATTCGCTGCGTGGAGTTTGGATGCACACAGTACGGCACGGACTGCACAGAATCAGCGCTGTTGTACAACAACAGCCCAGAGTCTGTCTGTTTCGTGGCAGTTCTGGACGAGGATGTGGCTGGGCAGGAATTGGTAAGTCTGAAAGGGAAACTATTTTCCCGTTCCTTTTGTCGCCAGTCTTCCCCAGGGGAATTATTCGTTGACAACAGCTTTAACTTGAGATGAAAGGAACTGGGTGGGAGTGACGAGATGCGGCTGTTTTGCAGGGGAACGGTGCAAATGGCGACGACGAGGCAGATCGAGGTGGGAGAGTGAATGACCTGACTTCGTTGGTGACAGCTTTCCCCAGTCAAGGGATGCTTCGCCCCTACGAAAAGATTGCCATATTTTTCCGATTTAGTCCCAGGTTAGCTTTTCAAATTCAAGGCAAGTACCTACGAGTAGTTCTCTCATTTCTGTTGGAAGATTCGGCATGCATGAGGACAACTTTGTATCTTGGTCAGGTGGAGACCCTCCAAGCAAGGTTTCCTGACCACGCAGGAACCTCCGCCGCGGAAGGACCTCTCAGTTTGCATGCAGATGAAAACCATTGGAGCAAGTGGTGGATTCTCATCGGGTGGTCAGAACAAATCTGCAGGTAGACTTTGGTTTGGGGAGCATTCTATTTTTGTGAAAAAAAAACCCAGTTCGACCTTTGCGTGAATTCAGTGGTTGCGCAGTGAGAAAAATTGATATTGATCAATGTGACATGTTGAGCATTTTTCTCTTGCGTTTACAGTGTTGGAGGTGGCCCTAACAGGCTCAGCGCTGCCAGTTCTCTTGTCTGTGTGTCTGGGGACAGACTCGACACATCCTGAAAACACAGAACACGACTTCGGGCGTTGCCTGGTCGGTGAGCGACGGGAGGCGACCTGCACTGTGCGCAACAAGTGCGCTGTGCTTCCGGTTGACTTCCAGTTCCGCCGTGTCGCTCATTTCAGCGCAAAACCAGCCGCCGGAAAAATTCAACGTCAAGAAACACACAAGGGGACCTTGTCATTCGTGCCCAATCAAATTGGTAAAGAAGCAATCAACAATCACAAAACATTAACCTTTGTGCAACCGAAAGCTTTCAATTGTTTCCACGTGTCAAACTTCATTGTTACTTTGCAATGAGACTGAGATCGGAACGGCCCCAGTCCGTTTTGAGGGGAAGTTTGGATCTGTGCGAAGAGCCGAAATTTTTGGATAACTTGCATGTTTTAGGTACATTTGAGAGCGTGCAGTACTTGGATGTGCTGGGACCGGTGGCGGACTCACAGAACCCGTTCCACCTGCAACAGCGCGTCATCTACTCAGTGCCGCTGGCACTCACCGCCACCGCCGATCCAGTCACAACCAAGAAACAACCCGTCTTCAAGCCAGGTGAGGTTCTCCACTCAATTGCTTTTCAAATGGCTCCTTATCTTTTCTGAGAGCTGTCAACACTGAGTGCCCCCATGTTTGCGCCAAAAAGAAGGCTCTGTTGGTTCATTCAAGGTATCACGCCAAAGATCACAAACGAAGTTGGTTTGTGCGCCGACACTGAGGTCTCGAAGTACATGGACGTGCCGCGCCAGGCGCTGCACAACGCGCAGTTTACTCATTTGCATCGCATCAAGTCAAACAAAACTGAACCCGGCGCCAAAGAGAAGGTTCTGCTGTCCTTCCCCAATGACAGGGCTGCGAGTCTGAGACCCAGCAACCGACATGAAAAATATCAGTACGTGTCTTTTCTGTCTTTTCGCTTGTTTGTTCCTTCTGCAATACAAGAAAGACCACCAAACCTAAACCAGCGTGCAATATTGGCATGAGACACAACCTTGATGTCCATTTTCAGGTCGGTGTTCACGCGCACGGACCGCTACACGTTTGTGGACCCTGACTACGCGTACACAGACGAAGAGATCGACGCTATAGAACAGCACAAGGCGCACTACGTCGATTTCATCAACAATCTGAGAAAGCAGAGAGAGGCCAAGCAGAGCAACAAGTAAGTCTGCCATGTCCACTTATCACGTGTGGAAGCCACCATCAGCAACAGGAGACTTGATGCGTGTCTTCGCAGTTGAAAAATAACCGACTTTCATGCATCGAGCCCTGCAAAAAGGTGGTCCAGAACGAGTTAATTAACTCTGTTACCACCATACATTTCAGGAGGCACGCATTTGGGCACAACTCGGTGGACATCGGCATCCAACCTGCTGCTGGTCTCAGACCAAAGAAACTTCACAGCAAGGAAGCTTTTGCTGGTGACACTGGTCAGTTTTTTTCCACCTTTACCGGTTGAGACAACATGATCTGCATTGTGCATGCAACCAGTTGTTCACCTTGGAAATCCTTGTGTTGCAGAGAATGCTCCCAACTCTCACTTCACACTGGTTAGTGAGAGAGACTTGGCCAAACTCGAAAGAATGTCCAGCAAAAGGGTCAGTTTGGTTGTTTTTGGAGACCAAAGATTCAGCAAGTTTATTTGAGCAAGGATCCACACATGCACAAGAACATGATGAACTTGCTTTATTTTCACTAGGTTCGAGATGGTCTGAACGCTCAGCCGACAACACCCAAAGAGAAGGCCGACTGCAACAAGATACTCAGCCCTCAGGAGCTGCATCGGGTGGTCGTGGGACCTCCTCTCGTGGATTTCGGGAAAATTTGTCTTCGATCTGTGAGCCGAAGGGAAGTGGGAATCGTCAACAACCTCGACATCTACATTCACGTCAATGTGCGGGTGAGGGAATGTTTGAAACTCCAGTGTGCTCAGCATTTATGGAATGCAGGACTGTTCACGAGAGGATCAGTGGTTTTGCCGAAAGAAATTTCCAACCCGTTGTTTGTTTGCCTCTGGCGAACAATTCCTGGGCTTCAATTGAATACTGCAGCAATGTGTGGGTGTCACATGTGCACCTCTCGTTTGCTCCAGGTTGACTGCAAAGAGCTGCGTCAGACGAGCCCGCTTTCACAGGTGGTTCCTCCGGGCTCCAAAGCAGTGCTCCCGCTCGTGTTTGAATCCAGTACAAAAGGCAAATTCCAAAGGTTTGGAACTTTATTATCAAACTCTCCTTGGGGGCCTTGTCTGCACGCAAAGGGTTTCTTTGACACAGCTTCGTGAGCGACTCGGACAACGGTACCGTAGACCCACGGACTTATGGCTTTCTGTTGTGCACTGTTTCAGATCACTGGAGTACACAATCAATGGGTTCTACCGAAGCCACATCACGGTTTTGAGCGAGGTAGTTCCCGTGCAGCTCCAAATTTCGCCGAGACAAGTGGAACTGGACCCCACGGCGGGAATCGGAGTCGTGGCCACGGCGCCGGCAGACGCGGGGGTGCGCACCGTCGTCACTCTCACCAACCCACTCAATGCGCCAGCGGAGTTCACGTGGAACCCTCTTCTGGATGACCGCGGCACGGCTTTCTCTATTCGACCTGCCACAGGTGTCTAACCTTTGCTCTGTCCAATGAAAATTCCCCTGGTAATCTTCTCCGTCTTGTGGACAGACATGTGGGATGTTTTTGGTTTTTTTTTGTCGACGTCCTGTCATCTTGGTTCTTTCAGTCAGTTTGACAAGCTTGTCACGAAGAATGAAGAATCTTTTTTCAGTGTGAGCCTGTCTAAAATTTTATCATTTGTGAATGCACTTGAAGGTGTAGTTTGAACGCTATTTTAGGGTTTGTGGACCCGTACTCTCCCCTGGATTGTGAGGTTGTGTTCCACCCCTCCTACATGGCACCCGACGACGGAATCTTTGCGCTCCAGGTCCATGGAGGCAACACACTGCAACTCAAATGCTCCGCCAAGGTGAATGAATGCATGAAGTTTATTGTATCCACAAATTGAAGCCACCCCGCAGGAAGTTGCTTGCACAGCGTGGTCCACCGGAGGTCACAGCTGATGTTTGCCACTTCAGGCAATGGTCTTTTTTTCTGGTGGACGCATTTTGATCAGGCCAACAGTACCGTGTCTGTTTTCAGTTCGGACCGGCAAATGTGGCGTTCGTGGACAGACGGATATCGTTCGGGCAGGTTCCTCTGCATCTCACAACCACGAGGCTTGCGACTCTGAAGAATCACGGTCAACACCACGCATATTTCCAGGTGAGAGAACTTTTGAAGGCACACGTGCTATCGGTATCAGGTTATCGTTGTTCAACGTTCCTTTCAGATTTCTTGGGCATTAGTAGAACCTCCAAGATGGATCCACGCAAACTTTTGGGTGGCTGTGAATGATGTCATTCCTCCAATGGGCGTTTCTTTATTGCAGGTCCTGGACCCGCAGCCGTTTGCGGGTCTGACTGTGAGCCCGCTGCACGGAGTTGTCCCCGTGGGCGGCTCCACCGAGCTGCGCGTCGATTTCACACCTGATGCTGTCATGAAGTTCGACACGCGTGTGCAGGTCGCTGTGCGCGGTGCCAAGACGCTGGAGCTTCGCATGGGCGGCGCTGTTGAGGCGCCGAGTGTTGATATTGACGTCGTGAGTGTTGCTTTTTTGTTGGATTTTGAAGGAACGATGTCGTGTTGAGAAAAGCTCAGATGCATTGGAAGAGCAAATGGAATTATTACACCTGATTTTGTCATTTCTTCAGAAGTCGTTTGGTTTCGGAGGAGTGCACTGCGGATCAATTGCGACTCTACCATTCAAACTCAGCAACAAGGTAATTCTGAGAGTGACTGAGATCCCCAATTCTTCTGCTGGTCATCAGAAGCTGCACCTTGTGGTCTGATTGATTCTGAATGTCTGATGGTGTGTTGCAGTCGAACACACGTGCACGGATGGAGTTTGACCTGTCGCGCTACCGCGACTTCGAACTGAAGTTCGCGGCGGGCTCTCAGACGAGCGCGGACTACAGCTTCGCCCTGATGAACCCCGGCGTTCACACCGTGACCCTGGAACCGAGTCAAAGTGCAGACGGGGAACTGCTGTTCAAGCCTCAAGAGGTAGAACCCTGATGAAACGTCGGTGACTTCGATTTGTTGAGTCTCAGTTCGCACACTGGTGTTATCTTGTTCCTGTGAACACCAATTGTCGAACACTTGTTGCTTTCAGGTTGCAGGGTACGACTTCGTGATGCCGGTGATAATCAACCAAACCCGGGCTCCGACTCCCGCTCCCTCCCCGTTCCCACCGTCCCCGGCGCCGACGAGCAAACCCGGCAGGCGGGGCGCGAGCTCCCGCCGCACAGTCACCCCGCCTCAGCACATCATCAACCCGCGACCCGTGCACGTGGACATAGGTGGGAGAAGTCAAACCACTCGCACATCATTCTCCTTTGCGTGCATTGGAAACAGTCACTGGAGACTGGCATGTGGTTCTGTGGGAAGTACCGTATCCACCCATGTACAAGACGCACCTTTTTGTTTGAAAATAGAGTGCCAAAAGTAGGGGTTCATCTCATATAGGTATGAGATTACTATCATTTTGATGTAACCTGATGCCAGTAAATCAAGGCATAACTTGAGTGCGTCTTTGCCTGTGTGCGACTGAAACACGGGTGAATACAGAAACCAAAACTTTTGAAGAACATAATTGTAATTCTTTTGCGTACTTTCCAGCAAAGTGAACAATTAATTCTGTGTTGTGAGAAGGAAATTTCTGGTTTTCTGTTCAGTGACGCCGCGGAGGAAGGTTGTGGCGACGGCTCTCAGACAACCGCTGCAAATGTCTCACCAACACCTTGACTTCACTCTGTCTCCCGCCGTTCACCAGTTGATCGTTGGCAGCTTCGGTTACGGACACACCAAGGTGCTTTGTCACAGAAATACGACAAGGTGGTGGCAGAATAAAAAGTTTAGGGCTTCAGAAACCAGAACCAAACAAAACTACGATCGGGATAGGGACCACATCGCACTCGTACTCGCACCAGCACATGACCAATTGGGGCTAGGATTTGGAGCTTGGCTGTAGGGGGATGGCCAACACGGGAGAGCGACTGACAAGAATGGGCCAGGAGCCTTGGGTAATGGAGGGTGGGCTGTGGGGGTCGGTGGGGGTGGTTTGGTCGATTGACGGAATGTGTGAAAGAATAAAATTCGCAAAGTGAACCATATGTTTTTTATATGCAGGTGTCTTACAAACGAGCTGATGGTGACTTCGAAATGAGACAAATCAACCACAGAAGCAGCAGAATTCCACGCTTTGTTGATCTTCGTTCTGGACGATCTTTCAGGGAACTTTGCTGGTGAACAACAGCCTGGAGTCGCTGCGCTGGGCCCTGAATCTGCGGGAGTGTGATCCCGTCTTGGAGAGCGGGACATTCAAGCTTCTGCAGCCGAGCGGCATGCCGTTCTTTGGCGGCGTGGACGGCGTGCTGGAGCCCGGGGAAACCACGACGATCAACGTCCAATTCTGTCCCAGTGAGTCTTTCCATCTGCATGTGTGAGTGTCGGCTCGTGGTGGTTTGATGAGCAGTTGTCAGCAAACAAATTTTAAAAAATGAACGTCTTTTGATGGGAAGATGTGCGTGTCTGTCAGGTGCGCCAGGGCGATACGAGTGTTCTGTCCCGGTGGTTGTGAACGAGGACTACGAGAAGCCCTGCTGCGCGCTGCGGCTGAGTGGGCAGCTGCAGGCGGAGAGGGTCTGGTTCAACCCTCCGGGCGTCGTGCTCACACCCGTCCCGCTCGACGTGGAGGTGGCGCAGCAGGTGCAGATCCTCGTCTCCTGCTACACCAGGTGAAGGATCCCGCACTGTTCATGCTAATATTCACACCCGTACAAGCCATGAGGTCAACAACCAACCTTCCAGATTTCCTGCTTTGGAGCGACGTTCAGTGAAAAAATGCTTCTGGTCTTCAGTTTGACCAGGGACAAAGAGGTATGTCACAAGCACCAACCGAAAGCACATTGTTTCGTCTCTTTGCAGAAACTCGACACTGAGGGCGGAGACGCTGACGGTGGAGTGTGAGGACGGCAGCAGCGTCACTCCGCTCACCGTCACCTTCCCGGAGGGCAACGGTCAGTGTTGCGATTGAAGTAAGACGCAAAAAGAACCAGCAGTTTTTGAAGCGTCTGAAAACATTGGAATGGAGCAATTTCAGCACCGCGTCTTTGCGAGCTGCATTGAAAATAAGGTATAACATCTTCAGAAATCCCGAGACGTCGGGTGGAGGACGGACAGCCAGACCCGTTCATCATGCCCTGCAGAATTGCCTTCAAGTGCAGCAGGCCTGTTTCATTCTCCGAAAACATTCGCTTTACGGATGATCTGGAAAACAGGTATGAAGAACTCAGTCGGTGAATCAACAGCTCGTCGCGTAGGTTGACCGAGCAGCATTCTCCCTCACTTGCAAGCTTCAACGTAAATTTGTATTCCCAGCTACACGTTGCCCGTGACGGCCACTGCTGACAACTGCCTGCTGACCTGCTATCCTTTCATCGCCCAACACCGCACTGATCATCAAATCGTCGTGGAGCGGACCGACCAACCTCCCGTCCAGACAGAGGAAATGTCTGCAGGACCGACGTCGGCGGCGCCCGCGGCGCCTCGCGACACAGCCACAATGTTCCCGGGCGAGGCGGTGCTGCGCCCCTGCACCTTCCCCGCCCCACCCGGCAGCCGTCCCTCAACGACGCCCACCTCTTCCTCCTTCGAGGAGTCGTCCCCACTGTACGAGACCGACGATGACATTTCAGGCAAGTGAATTTCGGGCGTACATGGGTAAGAGGTTGTAAATCAAGGCAAAGTTGGCAGGTGAGTCTGTGCTTGGGTGCGACAAATACAAGGGTGAATACGGTAACGCATCCTGCAGGTTCGTTCGAACCAACGCCTCGCGACGGCGCGCTCAACAAGATGCCGAGCGACTCGGACCCGTCGAGCAGCAGCAGCGGGATGCGGCCCAACGAGGACGCGTCGGGAGCGTCCGGTTCGTCGGCGTTGAGCCTGCCGGAAGAGGGAGAGGACGGCGATGGAGAGGTCGAGAGCGGCGCGTCCGAGGTGGCCGAGTTCCACGCCGAGGTGCTGCTGACTGCGCAGCGCTGGTTCTCTGCACACGGCTGGCCCAGCGGACCCAACCCCATCTCCATTCCGAGCTCACTCAGAAGGTACTGGTGGTGCATTCCCGGGAGATGCATGAACACTCGTACCCTGAAATACTTGGGTTGAATTGATCTGAATTTCATCCAAAGCAGATGAACAGTTTGTTGACTGCATCTGAAATTTTGTCCCGTGTGTTGCAGCGCGCTGACGAAGAAGCCTCGAGGCGTCTCCACGCGAGACGCACGCGGGCGCGTTGTCGAGGTGGGCAGCGGCGCCGCGCGCCAGGACGTGCGCACTTTGTACGACGCGGTGGCGCACTTGAGCGGTCGACCTCTACCGGGAGTATCTCTGAACTCGCCGCTCCCCGCAGATCCCCTCGACAGAGTCAAGCAAATTCACGTTCAGCACACAACTCTGCTGGCATTCATCAAGTATGTCAAAAGAAGAACGAATCCAGTTTGTGTCTTGTTCAATCACTGTTGCGCCTGCAACGCTCATGGCGGTTCTGCGTCTGCAAATTGTCGTGTCATTATTTTGAAGGACACAAGGAGGCTGCGTGTCCAGTATTAAATCTGAGTATCTGATGGAACCTCTGGACTACAAAGTCTGGACTGAGCATGAGCGAGCTCAGGAGAACGAGAACAAATCGGGAGGCCACGCTGGGTCCAGGGTTCAGACGGAGGAGGAGGAGGCTGTTGAGATGCAGCTGTTTGAGGCCGTCTCCAAACGCGCCTGGACCGATGTCTGCCTCCAGCTGCTGAAGGTTGGTTGAATTTATTTACCAAATTTGTGATTCTCGTTGCGCGCAGAAACGCTAGATAGGCTCTGATTTTGCGGTTATTGTTTGTTATTTGTACACATACCTAAGTTTGTGTTGCAACTCGTTCTTTGTGCTCAGCCTATCCAGGGAGTCGACTCTGTGCTGAACAATAGCTGTGTCATTTCAGACGCTGGTCCTGTCCAAAATCACGCCAAGAAATCTCAAGAATCTTCCAAGTCCGTACGATGACGGCTCCCCACCGAATGTGGATCCAAACCCAGTCTGCAGCAACGTGTACTCCATCGGAGAAAGGATTCTCCTCATCTGGATGAATTACCACTACCAACGGCAGAGAAACGTCATCTGGAAGAATTCAGCTACAGGTGTGCATTGATGTTTGCACTGCAATGCAAGATATGATTGGGACACACTGTTGAAACTCTCGGCTGTTTTCAGGACCTCCGCCCGCGGCTCGCTGGGTGGTGAACTTCGACTTCGATCTGCTGGACGGTTTGGTTCTCGCGTCTCTGATCGGAGCGCACGTTCCGTTCACGGTCAGAACAACCTGCATCTCACTTGATAAAGTTCACATTGTCTGTTTAGTGTCGTGGACAGTTTGAAAAGACGTCAGAGGACTTCGTGAACCAATTATGCGTTTTGCAGAGCGAGTCGATTCTGAGTTCCATGTACACGCACCCGTCCACGGCAGAGCAGTGTCTGCACAACGCGCTCAAAGTGACGAGCGCGCTGAAGCAGATCGGACTCGAGTACGACATCCAGGTTAGGAAACCACAGCTCTGTCTAAATGTTCCTGCATGTCAACATATTTACGGACACGTCCAAAATTCTGAAATTCTAAAGAAATTCTCCTGGTCACACAAAGAATTACTGTGCCACACATCGTGCTTTCAAGCTTATTTTATTGATTCAAATCACTCGAGAAATGCTCAGTTGACCAATCAACCCCCACTCTCGATATGGCTCAGAAAAAGTCATGCGAAATGTGTTTTGACAGGCAATTGACATAACGGATCCGAACCCGATCGCTCTGCTGCTGCTGGTAACTCACCTGTACATGAACCTGCCACAGTACATTCCGAAGTCCCGGCTCGACTTCACAGGGGCCCTGCACGCCACAGTCTCGAGAGCGGTCAGTGAAGACGTTGAAAGTTTGTTTTATTGCAAAAAAACCTTGCTCGTTCTGTCATTAGCACAACCGCAAGAGGGTTCTTTCTGCTCTGGTTTGTTGCGCGTTGTGTGCCTGGAACAGGTTGGAACCTGTTGGCAAGGAACCTGAACAGAACGCCTCAAATGTTCTGAAAGTCTGTGAAAACAATACATTTTCGAACGGTTCCAATCCCCGTTGTTTGGGATCATGATTTTTGTTTGTCTTCTTCTTGATATGTTTGCAGGTCAAGCTGAGCAATCCTAGCTCACGTCCTCTGACCTACACAGCTTTACTGGCCGGGCGAGACGCAAGCGACTTTGTCCTGCCCAAAGGCAGCACCATCACACTGCCTCCGAAGTCCTCACAGCAGGTCAGTAAAATACCTGAGTGTCACCATAAGCTTATGTTCCTTGATTAGATTGAAGTCAGGTACGAAAAAGTCCCTTGTCAAAAAGTTGTCTGCATTGAAGACAGTGGTCCAAAGGTTCCACTTGAACTTGCTGTGCATTGGAACCTGACATTGAAAATGTCGAAACAGGTGGCGGTGGAGTTCTGCAGCCGGTTCCTGCGGCCGGCAGAGGCGGTGCTGGCTCTGGTGGGCCGGCGCCAGGGCGCCAGTGTCGGATCTACCCTCGTCTTCACCCTCAGCGCTCAGGTGGACAACGTCAGCCCCAAGGTGAGAGCAACCAGCAAATGGAAGACTTGTAGCCCACGCGAAGGAAACCGAACCATTTGAATTTAGTGCTGTATCTGCTTTTTTGACGGAAATTTCAAAGGGATCAACAATGAGGGTCAAGGCTCTGGCGCACCAGGACAAGTCCTTCACACTGAAAGTGCGGAACCCTTGGCGCGTCGGGGCGGATTTCGCAGTGCTCTTGGTCAACTACCCCCAACATGTGCAGAACGGCTGCATGATGCTGCAGCATTTGGTGAAGGTTGTTGTTTTGACCCATCGCAGACATTTCCTGACATTTTAAACTCATGCATGTCTTCATTTGCAGCACCGGTCAGTTGAATTTTAGTCTTGACTGGAACTGTGTTTCCTCTTTGTGTATCTGTCTTGTTTGTACTTTTCCTGTGTTTCTTCCCCAGTTTGTTTCAGAATAGACAATCGCTGCATGCTGCACCTGCAACTTTTCTGTCTCACTTTGTTCTGCAGTTTAGAAAACTGAGTTATTGTGATGTGTATGTATCAGAGCACCACTCCTGTCACCTCTTTCGTAGGCCCCAGTAGAGCACACCTCTGCCTGTTACGAGCTGCAGTGCATTCCACTCAAGATCGAAAACCCGTTTCCGAAAGGCGGGGTCTTCCATATTCGCCTGTTTGAATCGAGAGATGCACTCCAGCCTGATCTGACTCCTGCTGCTGCTGTAGCGAGTGAACAACCTCAGATGACAAAAAGAACCCCGAGAAAGGTACCTCCATGTGTTTTCTTGACTGCTGTGGTTGTTCTGAACGAATCGACTTTGACTTGCAATGTCTGAATAGAGGACAAGGCTGAGGAAATAAACATCAAACACGAAAAGGAAGAAACAAACAACCTCTCTGAAGGACTTCACCCTTTCTCCAGGTTCGTTCGCGAATCGATCGTGGTCAGGACAAATGTGAGGACAACGAGGCGTCGACGCGAGAAGCTCAGAAGACAGAAGGTAGATTTCCACGACTGGCAGAAACTGATATTGTGAACAACTTATCGTTGTCAAATAAAACACATCTAGACTCCCCTTCTGTGGAATTTGGCGATACGCATGCAGCTTTCTTACGCAAATAAATTGTTCAAACATCACTCTTTTCCAGACAGTGACCTGACTGCCTTCTCCACCAACACAAAGATGCTGCATCTGGAGTCAAATCAAACAGCGACTTTGGAGGTTCAGTTCCTCCCGTTCCGCGAGGGGAGGCGACAGTGCTCAGTCGTCTTCACCAACCCAGAAATCGGGGAGTTTGTTCACTCCATCGATGCCACCGTCACGCTCCCGACTCCTCAGCAGCAAAGTCAGAGGGGCTTCAGTGCTACACCGTCAGGCAAGTGAAGATTGGATTGAAAATGTTTGTTCTATGAGTATTTGTGGCAACTTATGTTGCTGTTCGATTTCCGGCTGAGACTGAACCACAGGTAGTTTTTCAATCTCTTTTGGTAATGTGCGCATTTTCGTGTCTTGCCCTCACAACTGAAGCTATTTTTCTCGCAATGAGCAGCCGTTTCTGAAGAGTCATCATTGTTCTCACAGGTGAAAGCAAGAGAGACTCGGGGGTGGTTTATTGGAAGTGTGAGAGCGGCCAGACACTGAAGCGAGTCCTGCACATTCCCCTGCTGAACAGTAAGCGTGAGGAGGCGCTGGCTGCAGCCGCGAGAAAGGTAGGTAGATCTGTTCCTGCCACAAAACAGCAATGTAGTGGAGGAACCTGAAGTTTTCACCCAAATCCTTCCAACGTTTCTGCAGTGTCGTTGCAAACCCAAAACAGACCAACAGTCTTTGTGTATTTGTGCTTCATGTTTAGGAGCTGTCTTTGGGGTCGTGTTTGAACAGAACGTGGGATTCCACTTGTATTTCCTTTCAACAGGATTGTGCGATTTTCAAACACTTCATTTGAAAGGTGTACCTCGTCTCGAAAACGATTCACCAGCAAGAATCTTGGTGAATTCACAAAATTCCCCATTGCAAATTATTGTAGTTGTCTGCTTTGGTGGAACATGGGACAGAACAAATGAGCGAACGTTTCTTTGTTCCTCGTGTACTGTTTCAAACCTGCCTTCTCTTCTTTGTCTCCATTGTCCTGTAGAAAACCCAAGCTGTTCCGTAGCATCCCCAGTGTCACCTGCAGAATAGAATATCATATTTTCTTCACTTTATCACCTCCGCGTGTGTATTGCTTTTGGTGTTTGGAAGTGGCTCGAACTTCCCTTTGAAAATGTCATAGCTTTTGGCTAAAATTTCCACCGCTTGACACAGGATGAAATAACCCTGTCCTTGTAGCGAATGTCTGACGAAGAACTGATGCGTCGGGACAAAGCGGGAACTCTTCGCTCTGAAACCATCTTGGCAAATGCCAAGAGATCGCTAGCGAGAGAAACTGACGAACCTGCAACTGTTGGGTCAAGCCAGCAGGTCTCCTTGTTACCTTCTTGGTTTCTTTTTCTTGTCTTGGTTGTTGTTTTGCTTTGCTACTGGCTTGCATAGTCCCTTTGCTGTGATACCTTCAAGTTCGTTTCGATTCTTCAGTGAAGGCATCGTTTTGGGACCCATTGTGCAGTGTTTGAAACAGTGAATTTACCTGTGCATTGTTTTCAGAATTGAAGAAAGATTCGATTGCAACTCTCATGTAGACGTACGCACGGCTGCATGAACTGATTTTGCAAGAGGTTGAAACCGACTCGTGCAATATGTACAATCCAGGCCAAGTTGCCAACACCAACAATTTTGACTTTCTGAAAGTTATGATTTGTCGAATGAATCTGCATACCGTGCACAGTGCACTCAAGAAATAAGACTTTTTTGTCAAATTTACGCAAGGAACAAACAAATCGACCACAGTGTAATCGAGAGGGGGTCGGTCATTGTCTTGTCATGGACTCAGATTGGTCTCATACAAATTGCACAGAAGAGTGGAAACTCCCCGGGACAGACGTTCTCTGTGGATGTGGACTCCGATCTCTTCGTGGCTCCGCCGACTCTCTTCATCCCGAACCCTGTGCAGCGAACTCACAGCGCGCCTTCCGGCAGCAAAGCCGGCGCTCAAGGTGCGTTGTCCATTCGACGGCAATCACAACATTTCCTCTTCAGCCTGCACTTTTACCAACAAAAACCAAAAGCGGACGTAATAGGTGGCACAAACTGTTGAAAGGTGGTGAAGAGACGGTGGAACTTCCTGTCGAATTTCGAGCTGAAGAGCCGGGTCGCCACACTTGCGACGTTGTTCTTCGTTCTCAGGTAGGTGTGCGAGTTGGTGTTGTCAGAGTGAACACGAGTGCGACTCTGGTGATTGACATTGAACTCTTTGACGCAGGACGATGTGCGTGTCGTGCGGGTGGAGTGCACCGTGGTTCCTGCGGGGAAGCAGGCCGAGATCGAGTTCACGTCGCCCGTTCATCAGCCGCTCGATCAGAACGTGCCCGTTGTGAGTTTTCTTGCCTGAAATGTTGGCAAAAATGAACCTGAAAGTTTTGATGACGAAGCGACAGAGTCAAAGCCAGGAAATCGAAAAACAGGGCACAAATTGATTTGACCCCTCCAGTTGAACCAGACGGATCACGATTGGCCCATGGAGGCTCGAGTGGAGGGAGTCGGATTCTCGGGCCCCGACTCGCTGATCGGCAAGGCGCGACAAACCTGCTTCTACCCGCTGCAGTTCAAACCGCAGTTCGAGGGACTTGCCAAGGTCAGCAGAATCACTGTTTGTCACACGTGCCGTATATCTGCGCAAACAGCAAGACACGTTGGTGCAGAATATTTGTTTCCAAATAAAACAACAACAAGGGGCAAGAAAGCGCTATCTCCGTCTTTCGGTTCGTCGATGCAGACACCTACAAATGCGTATTTTATCAACACAAAAATTTCTTCGCATTTCAGGGCAAGCTTGTTTTGACGAACACTGCGCACGGCATTGACCACATCTTCAACTTGCGGGGAATCGGCGAGAAGCCCCTCGCTTTGGAGCACATCGTTCTGCAGGCTCAAGCCAAACAAATGTGCGTTGTTCTAGATTCTACGTGAAGACCTTTCAGCAACGCCTCTTTAGCTCTTTCCGTCCTCTGTCTTTTCACCCTGCAATCGACTTTGAGATCGATGCAGTTGAGGATATGAGGCACCATGTCATCACAGTTGAACTCATTGATTGTCTCCATCTGCATGTCTTTCTTGCAGCATCACTCGAGAGTTGGATGTGCCGAATGTGACTCGGAAGAAAATTTATTACAAGGTACGGTGGGCCTTCCAACGACATCGCGGAAAAATATTTTCAGTGATGCATCAAAAGAAGTTTCCGCGAAACACCTGGCGCCCAAGTAACGAGAGAACAATCACGATCTTGTGCTTCAAGAAGATACCATTGCCAAACACGCAACACAAACAAAACAGTGAACTACACAGCTGTTTCTTGTGCCCAAATAAAAATTGAGTCAGAGCTGACGGATGTTGGTTCTTCAGGTTGAGTCAGACCTGGACTTCATCACGGGAGAGGAGAACATCGTCGTGTTGCCGGGCAAGACGGTTCGCTACGCCATGAGCGCCAAACCGCTGCGGCGCGGACACTTCAAGGGCGTCATCTCCTTCGTGGCCGCTCCCAACCCCAACAAGTCTGTCTCTCTCTGACTTCCAATTGTCAGTTTTCGGCACTGAACCAAAAATTGGAGTTTGTCAAACAACCGTGTGGTGCTCAGAACGTACAGGTTTTGCCGTGACCCTCACAGGGCAGTGGACAGCGACGGGGACGAGCTGCCGGAGGTGGAGGAGACACACGACACGCCCAACTACCGCGTCTGGTTCTCGCTGCTGCTGAACGTCGCACCACCACCCAGTGTGGGCAGCATGTCGCTCAGCTGCGCATGTCAGGTGAACACCAAATGTGAACGAGCCTCCATGAAGGCTTTCCGACCAATATCGAGTGCCAAATGTGACAAATTCGTGAAGTTCAATTCCCGAGCAAAAGACCTTACGCAATCACTACAGTGTTTGGAGCATGCTGCTGTCCACTGCCCTTTGCCACGAAAGTCTATTTTCAAACATCTTTTTCTCCCACCCTGCAGAAAAAGTCAATGTTGGAGGTGGGCCTGAACAACCCGTTGGCATCGCCACTGACGCTGGAGGTGGAGATCACGCCGCCGGACGTCGGACTCACGGGCGCCGGGGCGGTAACGCTGCCGGCGGAGGGCCGCGGGGTGTACGAGCTGCAGTTCGCTCCAGCCGTCATCGGCCACCGGAAGGCGAGGTGCGTTCTCTTGATGTCACATGTGTCCAACGTAACAAACGAGAATTCTGAGTGATCACGAATGTAATTTTCACGTGGTTGAAACGCATCCATGGGAATTTGAGATTGAAATTTCCGCCGTCTGAGGACAAGATTGCGTTGTGTTTTCAGCGTGATATTCTTCCATCCTTCTGTTGGCGAGTTTTGGTACGAGTTGAACCTGACGGCTGGGCCTCCGACTCCGACTGCACTGCCCGTCATGCAGTGCGAACTGGGTCGTTGGGTGCAGCAGACCATCACTCTCAACAACCCCACAGGTTACACGAATGAAAGTTTGCGTTGTGGTCTTTCAAAATAGTGTCTTGCTGGTCTTCTGAAGCAGACTTGAATGACATTTGTCACAGCCCACGTATCCAGGACGGAATGTATTGTGGTTGCAGACCAGACTCTTACACTGGTGCCGACTGTCTCCAACTGCAACAATTTCCTGCTGGAGCGGGACAGCGAGCGGCCGCTGGAGCTGAGCGCGCACACGGCGCTGCGCGTCCCGCTCACCTTCCTCCCGTCCGCGCTGGGACCAGGGCCGCACCGAGCCACCGTCTCCTTCCACTGCGAACAGGTACAGAATTGCGCTCCTGAAGATCTAAGGTCAAGTGGACCTCACACAGGGCAGGGTCCAAACGGTGCAAGTTGTTGAATCAAAAAAGAGTAACAAACGAGAGTTTTCTTTGTTTTCGTTCCCACCAAATTGATCACACATAATCCTACAATGAACCCCAAGACCTTTGCTTTGGCTTGCCATTCTCACAATGCTTCTCGCCCACGGAACTGACCATGTTAACAAAGTCCTCTGCTGTTACGAACAATGCAGGAAACACAGTACCCGAAACCAGATGACTCGGTAAGGCTGTAGAACACCTCTGGATAACGACACCTGAATCTGTGGGATAGACCTGCAGGATGTTCTTTCTTCGAAACTCAATGCTTCTTTGTAGAAAGTCAGAAACTTCAGACTTTTTCTCTTCCAACGGCATAGCTTCTTCGCTCTTGCCCTCTAGTTTCAGACCATTGATCATAGAACTCGCTTCTCTGATTCTCGTCGCATTGTGCCTGAGTGTTACCTAGCATTTTCCCATTCAAGAAGTTTCGTCCCAAACTATTCTTTATAGTTGTGTACTTTGTGTGTGCTGCCAGGAAACGCTTGTGTTCTTCTTCACCCCGGAGAATCACGGACTTGCCATGCCACTGCAGGTTGTAACATCCTTTCAGACTCTTTGTCTTTTTCACTCAAAAGATTAGACTCTCACCTGGCTCTTTCAGCTGGGCGAGTGGATCTACACGGTGTCCGGGGTGGGACTGCTGCCTCAGCCCGAGGATCCTGTGCGTCTCTCTGCGACTCCAGGCTCGCACTCCACCGTGATAGTTCCCTTCAGGAACCCACTCGACGAAACTGCGCTTTGTGACATCACGTTGACGGGTGTGTACTTTGAGCTCCCCACTGTGTTGAACGTATTTCGCAATTTTTTATTCCTGTCCTTCAGTGGAAAAGTCTGTGCAGTGTTCATGACGAGCATCCTGTGGCGTGTTTTTGTTCACAGACAAGGAGTCGGGTGAGGTCCTGAACAACCCAGAAGCGGACACGTTTTGTTTGCTGCTCAAGCATCAGGAGTCTGTGCGTCTCGGCCCCAAGACGACCCTGGATGTTCCGGTGTGCTACGCTCCGGGAGAGGACTCGGCGGGAAGGGAAACATCCGTGCTCCACGAGTCGATCCTCACGTTCACTCTGCGAAAACTGGACGAGGCCCCCTGGACGCACAGGTCAAACCGAGCTTCGATTCTACAGGCTCGCAACGTTTTTGCAGTTTTCTCGGAGTCTTTTGTGACCGTCTGCTTCTGTTCATTGCAGTGCCTCTCCTGAAAACGATGCTGTCGGCAGAGTTCCTGCGCTCATCTGGACCTATCCTCTGATCGGCTGCCGAGAAGCGGCAAGTTGTTTCGAATTGTCTTGCCATTGCTGTTCGACATCGAAGAGATAAGCATTGTAGCCGGTATCTGACACATCGCTCAGAGGAACTTTGGATCGGGCAATGTACCTTTGTTTCAAATTTTGACACCAGGCTTTAGGGTTTGTCAGAGACAAAGGTAGAAAAAAGGAACGAACGTATGAACGTTTGAAAGTCCAAGCAGAGGAAAATTTACGTCAGTCTCCCTCTGTTCTCACCTCAGGACGAGGCTCCGCCGGTGCCGGTGCAGATCGCGTGTCGGGCGCGGGAGCGCACGGAGCAGCGGCTCGAGGTGACGCTGTCCGCCGCCGCCGCCGCCGCCGCCTCCCGGGAGGAAACCTCCGCAGAACAGCAGCCTCGCAGACCAGAGGGCGTTGTTGTTGGGGACAGTGAGTGACAGTTGCTCCGTATTCAGAGAAATTTCATTTGTTCGGCTTTTTAGTGAATTCCAACTGAAGTGTGCATGCACTCCTGTGTCAAACTGTATAGCCGATTTCTGCTCCGTGGAACTTTGCAGGTGGTTCACCACTTGTGTTTCTGTTCACCCAAGTGACGCTGGCGGAGGAGTTCTCCCACGAGTTGGTCTTCGGCGACGCAGAGGCGCAGCAGCAGCTGGAACCGGCCGTCGCGCTGCAGCTCGAGCGCAAACTGCGGGACGAGAGCAGCGGAGGCGTCACGCTCGTCTTCAACGTCGTGTTCGCGCCGAGCAGCGTCATGACGTGAGTATCCAGCAGCCTGTTCCGACCACAGGTGAAGTACAACGTGCGCAGCGCAATTTGGTTTGTCGATCGCGAAAGTGATCGCAAGATTTTCGCAACCCTCTTTCAATTTCCTTTTCCAAGTGTCGTCTCTGGTCAGGCCCTCTGTGTTGCAACGAAATTGTGTCAGTAACAACGTGCTCAATGTGCGTAAACATGCAGAATCAGTGCAGATTATTGGTGTTCACGGCAGGCACGATGTGCAGCTGTTGGTGAGAGGCGCGGCCGGCGGCCTGTGGCGCTTCCCGCTGCGCTTCGCCGCCTCCGAACCGGAAGTTGATGACGAGGTCATCGTGGAGGCGGCGGGGCTGGGGAGAGACGCGTCCGTCGGGTTCAGGCTCTCCAGCCAAACCAGGTCGGTGAATGATTGGCGTCCTCAGTGCAAAATTTTGAAAACAGCACCCACCAGGAACATTCCCCAAGGAAATGTGTGTCCTTCCCCCATGCAGGCACCCGGTACCGTTCAGCGCGTACTTCGCAGCTGGAAGTGACCGGGAGCTGAGCGTGACGCCCGCCCGCGGGGAACTCCTCCCGGCCGGGACGCTTATCTGCGTCACCTTCACCCCCACCAACTACGGCAGGGTGCATCAAGGCAAACTCATCGTCCAGGTGCGTGGGATTTGTGACGTTCTTTCGTCAATGGGTGGTGTGTTGCCTTGTGTGGAATGAAAACCTCGAAAATTATTTTGGTCACCTTTCAACCTTTCCTTTGTGTATTTGAACAGGCTTCGTCTTGAACGTTCAAGAATCATTGCTTTTGAGACGTTGTTTTGTTGGTTGCTTGCAGACTGCAGACACTCAGTGGACATACAACATCAAGGGAGTCCCTCCCGACTACCAGCCTCCGCAGAGTCAGTCTCGTCTCGGATCACTGCGGTCCTCGGCGGCCGGGGGCCGCTCTCTCCTGCCCGGGGGCTCCGGGGCTCGACCCAACTACATCCGAGAGAACATGCGGCTCACCACGACGGCCGTGTCCTCCCCCATCAAGGGAGCTCCTCTCATGATCAGGCGGCTTCCCACGGGTATGTCTCACTGAAACCATTCGTGAAGTTTCGGGAATCCTCGTGGCGGAACGAACAGAACCCGCCAATGTTTCAGCTGTTCTGCTGAAACTTCAAAGCACACAAAATGAAATCGGTCTGTCGTCTTGGACATGCGTTGTCGGCCGTGTTGGCATGATGAGCCTTGAAATTTTATTCTGTTTCTTTTTTCATCTATCAATGCCCTTTGCGTTGGTTTTCTGAATTTTCTTGAATTTTGTTGGATCTTGTTTTGTTGCAAAAATTAGTAAACCTTGTAAAAGCTTCATCTGCAGACATCCAGCATTGTTTTCCCGTGTCCATACTGGTTGGTTGTGATGTTGATGAAATTGGGCAGATATTGTTCTTGATGCATAAAACGTGTGAACGAGGAAACATAAAAAAAAACTCAGTCGTGGTGCAACTTTGATTCCCGAAGTCCTGTAAGTGCGTAATAAATTTTTGTGATTCTTTTGCGTGTCGGCTCATGTCAGGTAACATGTTCCTGTCATCAATGAGAATTGTCACTCCTCCAATGAAGAACTTTGCGTGAATAAAACGAATTTTTGTTTGTCACACTTTGCCTCATTTGTCGAGTTCTCTCTCACCCTTGGTTCGCAAAATGACGTGAATGTTTCGGAAAAGACTCCATCAAGGCTCCTTACCACACAACTCCAAATTGCTTTTGATAATGAAATATGATTGTTTGGCCTTACAAACATATTTTGCTTCTGGAATTGCCCTTGGTCGATGAGAGGCCACCGCAGTTCAGAAGTCATTACGTGTATTTGGAATTGCAATTTTCCTGAGTCCAACAGAGGCTGCAGAATGAATATTTGTGCGTCGCGACCGGCTCATATTGAATCTGCGCGATGCTGTGTGTGGCATTGAACGGATAGTGATGAATCGCCGTCACCTCAGATTCGCATTCCATTTCAGGGTCCGCTACATTTCGCGCTAAACTGACGGGCGATTCATTTCTATTTCTCCTGTCGATCTTTCTGGGTAACCTGCCCGAATTTTTGGACGGTCAGTTTTGGTGTGGATTCCAGACAAAAGGCATACAAGTCAAAACGCAAACGAACCTCTGGTGTTTGGCAGCGAGTTTTGACCTTGGTTGTGTTCGTGTTTTGCTCTTCAACGACTGATTGATTTGCTCAGTGGATTCCTTTTTTGTCTCTCTCGACCGTGTTTGAGGCGACAATGTAGTCAAAACGTTCCTTCATCCTTGACTTTGTTCTCAAAGGAGGCGACTGAAATGTCTTGTTGCCTGACGACGCACTGGTTGAAGGATTCACATCTCCAGAAGACGAGATGAGTCCAAGAGAATCTTCTTGCACAAATTAACGGATTTTCTGCAGTTGCTGCGTCAATCATCTCAGACACGAACCAGGGAGAAGCTGCTTTATGATTGTGAGATGATTCGTGATTCCTTGGCAATTAACTGTGCAAATATTTGTTCTGCATCGCCTCATCCCTTCCTGCTGCTTGGATCCCTGTGAAATTGTCGTCGCGGCGAATTTTTCATGCATTGCATCCACTCCAGGAGCGCACCGAGCACGCGTGAACAACAGCGGTACACGATTGGGCTTTGCAGGGGTTCGGACAGATTTCAAGTGGGCGGTTCGCCGAAGGCGTCCTCACCCCGCGATTGAAGTGGCCATCATTGGCATGTGTGTGTCTGTCTGTGCATTCCCCTCACAGACAGGTTGAGTTCCAGGATAGGACCTGTACTTTCTGCAGGGGGGGGGGTCTGGCAGTAGTGCACATGCAGGACCCTGACTACAGGCAGGTCAGTTGGGCCCATGGGCCCAAGGGTTGGACCTGTGCTATCCTGGGGAGGTCTGGCAGCAGTACCCATGAAGGACCCTCCCCCTTGCAGATAGACTGGGTCCCAGGGTAAGACCTATGCCGTCTGGCAGGGTGGGCTGTAGTACTGAAATGCCAACCGCGTGGAACTGCACGTGGCCTTCTTGTTTTTCTCATGCGTCTCGGTGAGAAGCATTGCAATGTCTCACTACGTGTCTGCAAATTTGGTCTCTCCCAAAAAAACTTGATTTCAAACAGGAAAAAAACCCTGTCCTGTCAGTGCACCCGTGACAAGCTTCTCGAGCCAATTAATTTTTCTGACGGCGCATGTTCCAGACGTGTTGCCTCCGTGCGCCGTGCGTCAACGGCAAAAGCTTTCTTTCCAATGGGACCTTGACAGTTCCAAGACCCATCCTTTGTGAGGCACGTTCGGATTCAGTCTAATTTTTCCTGTAGGAGTATTTAAGTTTGACTCTTGACATTTGGGCAACAGAGACGCCGTCCTCTATTTGATGCAAACCTGTGATGCAGATCTTCGCAGAAACGACAGACAGAAACATTTTTATGATAAAAACTGGATTTATTCAAAACAGCTGGATGAAATACAAACACAGCACATAATTATTGTTCAGACATGATTTTCTTTGTCAGTCTATCTCCAACTTTCAATTGCGTTTTATTGCATTCGTATTTTTGAGGAAACCAAGCATTCTCCTCTTTGTGACTGCAGAGGAGCAGATGAGAGTGAAACTCAACGTGGAATGGTTCAAAGTGTGCATCACAGTTGCACGGAATGTGAAACTGTGTCGTCGCACGTTTGCGAGAATTGCGACAGACCGTGGATAGATCTATCTCGCGTCTTCTTCAGGGAAGTGACTTCAGCTGAAAACGCTAAATCTACAAGTTGCCTGAGTCAATCACAACTAACTCAGCAAAGACAGTGCAGCACATTTCACTCTTTGTCATCTTGCATGAACTCGTACACCCATTGTGCATTCTCAAACTGCAAACAAGAAACCACAACAAAGACACCGATTTTTTGCCGTTGACTGAACAACTGGAAAAGCAGAAGTACTTGTTTTGCCTTTTGGTTTCAATGCAACCCTTGTCCAGCGAACATGTTCCTTTGCTGACCTGTTCAATGTCAATGGACAGCGTTCAATCTTGTGTGTTTCCATGTCAATCGACGACACGTTTTGAGGTAGGAAGGCAAGGCATAAATTCCGGGGAATTTGCCCGCTGCCTTTCCATTTTCCTGTTTTTTTCCTACCACTGCCACTGCAGAAGTGCACACAAGATCCACAAATTCTAAACCAACTTTTCGTGCCACATGCAGTGAGCATTCGAATCCGTTTTTATCTGCACGAAAACGCCACACTGCGACTGCCACTACAAATCATCATAAACGACACTCACACATTCATTCTGTGTGGGGCTTCAACTGCTCTCACCTGCAAATTAAGTCAACCTTTTGCACGCAGAAGACTTAGCCAGACCCACAGAACACAGACCGAGGTACAGGTACGAGTCAAACATGCCTTTCAACGAAATCACCATGGTGACCTGTTTTTTTGGTTTATTTTTCCTCTGGTTCCTTGGTTGTCAATGTCTGCATGCATTCTGAAGCACTGAATGGGTTGTTGCTCCTGAAGTACGAGTATGACTTGGTTCTCAGTGCAAATTTGGTAGCTGGCGATCCAGGTAACAACTCACGCACCGATAACACTCAGTAACAACACACACCAACCTTTCGTCTGAAGCCTTCGCCCGCTTCCTTTCAATTCAAACAAAAGTTCTTATATTTCAGCCAGTGTTTGGAGTTTGTACCACGATGCGTACAAAAGACGGAAACTCAGGTGCATGTACAACTTTACACGCGAATCTTTACATAACAGTACGTGTGTATCTACACAACAATAGACTCGTGAGTGAGTATCATCTTCTGGTAACCGTCTTTTTTTTACATACTTACACTTTTGTACATCAATCTCAGTGTGTCTGTTGATATTTACAAGAAATGACATCGGTGGAGCAGAAATTGGTGCAAGGCTTCTGGAGGGTCCGAATGTTGACCAGGTGTACCCAACAACAACTGGTCGTGGAGTCAGAAGGATTGATGTGGTCCAAATCAGGATTGTCCAGGCTTTTGGGAAAGGCTTTTCTCTGTTCAGTGAAATTATCAGACTAATTCTGATGTATTCCAGCTGTTCTTCGTGTCCAGCCAATACTTGAGGTGGCAGGCCAACCACCTGATGAGACTTCCCGACCATCAACATCTGTTCATTGAAGACAGAGGACGTCTTGCCTGGTGCCTTTATCTGTCTTGTGACAGAGGCGCACACACTCTCTTCTTTCAGGGGAAGAAACAAAAGCCTTTGGTTCCCACACTGGGCAGGTGCACACATCGAAGTCCCTTCTTGCATGTGGGGCTGTCGCGCACCAAAATGTTGAGTTGTGTATAGTCAACATGTGCAAGCCCTTTTGTCGCTTATCAACCACTCCATTGGACCCAGAGGGAGGACTCAATCAGGGAAATGGGAACTGAGGCGAACGCAGGACACATTTACAGGAGGGTGGGTGGGGTGATGTGTCAGTGCCACCGCCGGTGGTGTGTGAGCAGGAGGTGGAGTAGGCAGGACGACAGCAGCAAACACACGGTGGCGGTGTTGGTGACGCTCTGATGCAGAGGACCCCCCGACTCGCCACCGCTAGCACCGGCACTTATCCGCTTGTCAGTCGTAAATGGATCTGAAATGAAAACTTCCGAAATTACTGGTGAAAACACACTGTGCAAGTTTCTCGACTGTTTTCAGTTTCACAAAGAACAAAGCAACTGAGGTCACGCCATAGTGTTTCAAATTGAACACTGGACTCCGTCTATGGAACAGAAAGCCCCAGGAGTCACTCAATACGTGATCAGGCTCGGCTATCTCAGAGGGTTTCCAGGACAAAAAAGTTTTTGTTGGTTTTTGCTGTGTTTAATATTTTTCAGTCTGTTCTACTCATTCCTTACTCAGCTGCGCCATCCTGTTTTGTTAATTTAACGTTTTGGAAAGGTTTAGCTTTCTGACACAAAACAAACACATGACTTTTCATTCCCAAGCAATGGCAAAAATTTGTTTTGCAGAACATTCTTGAACGTAGCACTTGGTTGTTATTCACTAAATAGACACACAATAAACAAGAAAGAACTGTTAGAATCACTTGAAAACCCCCTTTGTGTTCTTTGGTCAAATTTAGAAAGACGCTGCAGCAACCCGCAGACAAAGCCACAACATGAATGCCGTGCAGTGTGTATTCGGCCTCAGATTTCTTCTCTGAGATATCAGAAGGAAAGAACCTGAACAGTGTTCACTTTGATAGGCGCTGGGCACTTCCTGCACAGAACATCCAAACGAAGTGTATGAATGTGAACAAATTTTGAACTTGACACTCAACACAATGTGCAACACGAGGTTTCCTTCCTTGGCAAATTCAGACCCAGCCTGACAACCACATGAAGAGAAACGACAGAAAAATCTGACCAAAAAGGTACGAGTCTTACCGACATATTTTCGGAACTGATAGAAGGCCTCGAAGCCGGTGGCATCATACACATCATTGGACTTGAAGGTGACACGGAAAAAGTTGCCGTCAGATTTGACGGTCTTTCGCTTGCTTTCTTCCTTTGTGCCACAGAAACGATTCATTTTCCTGTCTTTCAACCTGACGTTGAAATTGGAAAATTCCACATAATCACTCTGGGTGTCCTCAACACACCTGCAACGAGAAACACCGATCAGTCAAGGAAAAAGACAGCTTCTCGCAGACTGGGTCAATGACGGTCTGGTCCGCCCAGTCTCCACCTGATAAAATGCACCTCCAACAAACCAGAACTGCATGGTCGAGCTCGGTGTTGGATTCTGAGTGATTTTCCAGATTCCTGAAGCCTGTTTTGAAGACTTACGCAGGCGGGATCCCCTCGACGTCGAAGTAGGGGAAGTCGATGTAGATGCGCTCGTTCTCCTTGCCGCGGAACAGGTAGTGACACTCGGTGTTGCGCGGGTACAGCCCCGGGAAGTTGGGCGACGTGAAGGAGCCGTTCGGCGAGATCTCGCTCCGAATCACGAACCCGCACACTGCAGCAGACACCAAGTCAGATTCTTATTGATCTCGTTTGCTCTCAGGCGTTCTGAGTTGTTCCCGACATTTTTGTTGTCACAACGACTCTTTCTCAGCACTTCTCTCAATAATTTTAGAAACGTACCCATATCCGTGTCTTGCGCACCAGCTTTGATTCCAAAGTCTGAAACAGAACAACAGAACATTGCAAAGGTGTTTGAAAGCCAATACAGGATCTACAAGAACACACGTGTTGCCTTTTCTCCAACGTTCCACTACAGGAGCACAGATTCAACACAAAACACGCACGCACTTAAAACGCACACTCCACACACGCCAGCGCACGCGCACGCACGTACCGGTGACGAACTTGAAGATGGCCTTGAAGCCTTTGGCCTGCGACTGTTGGTTGGTGGTGGTGAAGAGCACCTCGAGACGGTTGTCGTGCGACATGAGCATCGGCGGCCGCTTGCTGCCGCAGTAGACGCCGATCTCCGACACCTTCCCGTTGATCATCACAAACACCGTGATGCTGTCCACGTCCTCACAACTGCAACAAAAAGCGATAGATCTCAGTCATTCCCTCTGGGGAAACATCTGCACAGAACCTTGGTCGGAAATCACGAGCTTGGTGTTGAAGATTTTTTTTTTGTGCGTGTGTTGTGAGCCAGGTCTTTTCAGGCGCGTAAACACTGCCCATGTTCAAACGAACTTGCAATATTCATGAAATCGGTATGGCATGGAATTAAAAGTGAAACAACGGAACATACCCCTTCTCGACAAATCATAGACCATACACATGCCCCAAAACAATTGGGTGTGTGTTACAAAAGCAGTTTTTAGTTTTCAGAAATCATTGTCAGTGACAACACACTCCACCTTAATTTCCCAGGCACGCCAAAACGCAACAGCGACTTTCGGCAACACCGACCATGACACTCGCTGATGGAGTGGAAAATCTGGTGCTGTCCGTTTGCTCTGGAAACGTGGTGACACAGTGCCTGATCATACTCATTCCGACCAAAAGACATTGACCTGTGTACATGCAGTTGATTCTTGATGATGAACAATTATTGGCATCATTCTCCTGGGCAAGAAAACTATTATTTTCACCAAGAGACCCACAGCTTCTTCAAACTCTCTGAAGACTTCTTTGAAGTTGTGCCGCGACTCCCAAATCGCGGCGAAATGCACTAATCCACAAAGGCAGTTACCGGCGGATCTTTACGGGGAAAAGGCAATAACTTCCTGTTCATTATAGAACTGCTCTGAAGATTCCCCACACACCAATAAATGTTGAACAGTGAGATTTTCATCTCAAGGGCAGATTGATGTTGCGAGGCTGAGAAAGGGCAACAAAGGATAGTTGAGCTAATTTGGCTGTCACCAAGGCAAGGAACTCATTACTTCACTGCAGAATCCACTGCCTGCAGCACGATGTCTCGAGGTTAGCAATTCTCCCCATAATTACACAGACAAATGTGCAGGGAAGAAACTTTGTCGTGCTTCGAGTAATTTCTCCAACAGTCCTACACATTTTGTTTTCCGTTATTTCAAGATTCACGAAGGAAACAGCCGCCTTTTGAAACTTGGAGGGGGAGGGTGGATCATGCAGGTTTCTTCTGGTTCGGTTAGTTTTCGGACAACGTGTGGTTCGCCCCGTTCATCTGTCCTCAGTTCAGTCTGCCCCACGACCTTCTGTCTGAAGAACTCTGAACATTTCATTCATGATGCAAGACTCGAGACAGAAGTCTGTCTATTTGTCGAACAAAGATGGCACGAAACAAGGCACGAAACGTTGCTGAGCGCAGCACTTCCTCGACCTTTCTTGTTGCGCGCTTTCCCAAAAACAAATAGCTTTCACCCTGACGACTCAGCCTGAAGAAAGTTGAATATTTCCTCAGAGATGGACAAAAGCCGGAGAAGAGGCAATCCCCTGTGTGGAAAGGTTTGTATTATTCATCGTTCCTGCAGGCTGCACTTGATCGTTTGCAAACCTTCTTCGGTGCTTCATTTTTTTTCAAAGCAAACTTGGTTTGCACGTCTGTTGGCAGCACCTTATCTTCCTCAGTCTGCAACCTTCGGGGATCTGAATAATACATCTCGCATCCCGCAGCACTTGGCGCTAAATTAACAATGATTCTGCCTCTGGTTTGTACATACCCATCGGCAACCACGATGTCTGCCATCCTCACAGGACTCAGCAAACGCCAAGGACATTTTAACGGAGAGGCAAAACACCCACGCAACATCTTGCAGCTAATCTGCCAAGCGCTTCAACAGCAGATGCTCTGGGGGAGTTTCTTGCTGTTTTGCTTCCGATTTGTTTCATGAAAGCATTGAAAGAAACTGCTCATATTTTGGGAGCTTGGTTTGATGCGAGACAGTGACGCATGCATGGCAGCTTCTGTTCATCTGTTCACTTCAGATGCGCTGGGAGGTAAGAAGAAAATGAAAACGCGTATTTGGCGTTGGCCAGTGACATCGACACACTCCGGCCAGCAGAATCAGCAGAAAGAAGATGGAAGGAATACGAGTACTCGAACAGTATGGACACCACATGAGATAAAAAGATGCTTTCAGCGTTTTGGGGTGAAGTGCCCGTCGAGAAATGTGCACGACAGAATATGAAGTTTTCTTCACCTTGACTGCGAGAGTTGCTGAATACAGGGAGAAATAGACCCAGGAATTCAGTCAGCGACACGAGCTCGACTGATTTTTGAGGTCCACTTACCCGTGTGAAACCACAAAAACGATCAACTTGTAAAAACTGAAGCAAAAATTTCACTCCAACATTCTCAGTTGCACTCAAAATGAACATGCAAAGAAAACTGCTGTCTGGGTATCCTTGAAAGCACGCCATTTACGCATGTGAGCGTACGCGTGTGTTCTGCCAATGTGAAAAACTTTTCCAAAGTCATGTTTAACAAGATGGTGGAACTGTAGACATCTTCAGGGTGACTTTGAAAAAGCTAAAACTGCAGGAAAATTTGTGCTTAAATTTTGCAGAACTGCTACACGCCCGTACATCTATGGAGCGTTTCAATTCATGCGCACCATCTTCATCGACCTGAGTTTTCTGTGAACATTTCTTTCACCTTCGTCACAACGAAAGTTTTGTTTGATGAGTCTTATTCGAGGACAAAACGTTCGCACCATGCAGTTCAAATACCAAAACAAGGCTTCCGCCAGTGGCTCCCAAAGCAAACGTTTGTTTTGTGGTTTACTCACTCGTAAGGATCCTTGGGATCTCCTGAAGGGTAGTGGAGCTCGAGGTCCATGAATATGATCTGAACGCGCTCCTTGCCCTGACCCTGGAAGTTGTAGCGGCAGGCAGTGTTGGCTGGATACGGCTGCGGGTACATGGGACTGCTAAACGTGCCGTTCTTCTGCTGTGAGCTGACGAACTCGTACGTGCAGTCCGTCACTGCAAGAACAAGGCGCGACGCAAAGATATTGCAATGTCACAGTAGAGAATTTGCACACACACATACACACACACACACACTAACGTTGTCAGTTTTTTTACAACATAAACTTGGAAAAGAAACAGTTCTTTTTGTTTTCTTCGTGCGCAACTGATCACCACCACCTGAAAACAAGAGTGGATATTTGTGCTTTTGAAAACTGCAGCAGACTGAGACATTTCTCACAAACACAGTCAGCCTCTTGTGTCCAAAGCCGACGCTGCTTCACAGCTGCCCTGAAACTGATCAGCATTGCAGGACTTCTTTCAACAACCAGCATCGAATGTCTGGGAACGATGTTGCCCTCACGAGGCAGACCAGTGTTCATGAGGCTCTCTCTTTGTCTGCATCCAAGCAGGCGTTTTTGCGGGAGTAAATGAATGTTTTTGAGGAGCATGTGGCAGACACAACACAGAATAATTGGTACTTTGCACCTGATGTCATCGATTTCGCACATCTCAACCTGTAATCCAGATCTCTGTCCTCCAGATGCCAAGAAATCGATCAGCATTGGTGAAGAATGGGCAAAACACAAGCTTCGTCTGCTGACTTTGTACACGCACCTGTGGAACGAACACGTTTTGGAGTTGTTCCTATTTGGTACGCGTGCAAATACGTTTTTTCGTTTGAAATGCAGGTTGTGGAGAAAAAAAGGATCAAAACCGCCAAAAGGTCAAATTTATCACATTTGTATTTGCGGTGCGGTTTTCATGTTTGCGATTCTGATGTCGTTGTTGACACAAATATTGTCACACGCTTGCTTCACATAAAAATAGCCGTCCTGTAGGACAGAAAAGTCTCTCTGGAACCTCAACCAGAAGTGGAATAAGGTTGACAAATATCAGCGCAACTTGACAGAATTTCCCTGGGTGCGTTTGAGCCACAGATGGCTTGTCATGCACGTCCAATTTGGTTCCGGGAAAATTACACTCGTGAGAAATGTTGTGACAAATGAAACACTCCTTGGCGTTCTAATCATCTTGTCCTGGAAAAGAGAACCACCGCAGGTGTTCATTTTTGGTGCTTTCATGACGAAAGCTGACCGTGTGGAGATGGATGACAGGCAACCAAGAGTGACCTCAGTTTTTGCAATTTTCTTCAGGTTCTTCCTTGATCCCATCCATCATCGTGGAAGCAGAGTCCCTTGGTCACAACCCGTTATCTTATCCCAACTTCACGAAGATTACGGACCCAACTTAATTCGTAGTGACTGTCTCAAGTGCACATCAAAGCTTTCAATCATCCCATCTCATTCTTCATTCGAGGTCTACACTGCCGATCCATATTTGGCTGATGGAAAAGTTAGGCAACTGAGAAATGCTTCACAAAATATGGCGATTTCTCCAACAAAAGCTCACCAGGGAGAAGTGGCCGCAAACGAAGTCAAGAATCAGCAAGTGAACTGGTGAATGCTCCAGGAAATGGACACTGCCAAAAACAGTACGCAGCACAACGGTGATCAACACTTGCAAGGCACCTCGACTTTACAAGAACCGAATTAAAGTCTGGGGCGCAGACTGGTTGGATTTTCCATCGCGCGGAATCGACCCAAACACCAATTAGAGTGGTCGACTCTGAGCGAGCAATAAGCCTCGCAGGTGCTTGGTGGTGGTGCTGCATTTTTAGCCAGCTCCACAGAAATACAGCCCAGAATCTTTGATCCAAAGAATCAGAAGAGCAAAATCCTCTCGGAAAATATTCGGCACTTGTGTTTCATGTCACTTCTCAAAGTTGGCTGTTTTTCGACGTGTGACAACCGCGTATAAAGTTTGGAGGAATTTGCAATTGACCTTTTTACCCACAGCTGCTTTTCTGTCGCAAGGAAGTCTTTTGTTGTGGCTGCACGTTGGAAATGGGCAGAAAGTCTCCACGAAAAGACCCAGTGGGGGCCAGATAAAAAGCTCGAGGTTTGTTCCGCATCTGCATTTGTCCTGTGGTACCAGAGCTCAGATAAACCTCCCGAGGTTCAGGTCGCACTGAATCACAGCGCGACGCGTTTGAAGTTTTCTGACACGTTGGTTAACACTGCCAACCTCAGTGTCACCCTGAGTTTGGGGTCCTATTTGCATTCAAGGTAATGATGCGAGAGGGAAAATAAAGTGTCACTGATGACATTTCAATGCTGTACTTCAAAAGAGTGCCAAAAACAAAGGTCAGTTGTCAGCAACAAGTCCTCAATGTTGGTGGCAGGTTCCAAGGCGAATAGAACTCACACTGTCTGATTAACTCTGGAAATCTGCAACAAACCACTGGATTGTTTGCAGAACTTTGTCCTGTATTGAAAAGCACAAGAGTTAAATCCAATTTGATTTCTCGTTGGACAGTCTGAGGTGGCAACACTTTCTCTGAAATTGTTGTTCCAGAAGAGCCAGACAAATGTGCAGAGAGAACATGGAGGCCAGGCGGACCGAAATTCTTGATTTATTTCTTGTCTTCTCATCTGCATGCTGTTGGTGCCGAGATGTTTTAAAAGGCACAGGATTCGGGCTGCAACTAGAGTGCCACGAACAAATCTGTTTCCATACACATTTGCATGTCACCCTCACAGGGCCAGAGACTTACTCAGGTTGACCCAACAAAATGGGCTCTGGACTGGAAAATGACGCCGTATTTGGGAGTCTCCTGGGATATGCAGTCCAATTTGGTTTGTTCTCACAATAACTCAGGCTTTTGGGCACTGCAAACCAAAGCAACACACGATCCATCAATGAAAGCGCTCTGTGTGCGTTCGGTTTGAGCACAAATTCATAATCATCTGCGAAGTAGTGAGGCGAGAGAAAGAGGTGCTCGGTGACCTCTCGCGCCATGTGTAAACAGCCCTGCACTGCACCGAAACAAAACTGTCTGGTTGGCTTCTTTGGCCTTTGGTTTTGTCAGATGTCAATTTGTGAGCTGAAGTGGAACTAGTCTCTCAAACAGCCAATCTTCACGACATCTTTTGATTCTTCTTGTGTTTGTCCACAAAAGCTGGCGCTATTCCACTTTGATGCCGTGTGATTTGTGTGACAAATGGATGAAGAGAACCTCAAAGATGTCATTGTGACCACAATCTACAACATCTTGTCTGTGTTGGTTTTGGAAGAGCTGTCCAACTATGAGTCCCATACCCGACAGCAGAACAAAATTGGCCTGGAAAATGTTTATTTGAACATCCAGCTTCCTTTTCTGCACAGCAAGAGGAATGCTATTTAACACCCAACTGCGAACCAATACCTAAATGGATGAATCCCAAGACAGAATGCACCGAGAGATATTGCTACTTTGCAGAATGAGAACCGCAGTGTTGACAGCAGCCTGCCCATGTGCGAGTACATTGGTTTATGGACGTCGCAATAATGTCTGAGAAAGTCGAGGGACAAGGGGAGTCATATTGTTGATCACGCTTAAAATTTGCATCCCGCGGTGGATGGTCTCTCCACAGCATGAGCAAGTGTAAGCATGTCGGCGCCACTGCAGACCCAAGTTCAAGAAGAACAAAGTGAAACAACCACCTTGCTGCAGATGCACAAATGTCACATGTAGGCCAGATTCAATCGCACATCCACAAACTTCAACAAGAGAGATATCAAAAAACATCCTCAGCGAATCGGTGCTTGAAAACGGATTCCTGCTCTTCACATATTCTTTCTCCCATTGCTCGTTGCTGCAGGCACACCACCCTTGCCTGTGACTTTCGACATCAATTTTGCGCCACTTACCCACCAGACTGAGAGCTGTCACAAAAGAACCAATAGAGTTAGGTCCACAGCTACGGAAGTTGATCACGTGTCATGTGTGTATATTACTCAGTCGGCGTCAAATCTCATTTTCACTGCAAGCTGACTCGACGCCCACTGGGTATTTCAGGTAACTACTCGGCATCTCCAAACAGACAGCGAGTGGAAACCAATCCTCCCAGAGTTTGCCTTCCTCCCGAGGTCAATCGCCCAAATTGCGCAAATGAATAGGTTTGATGTTTCCTATGTTAATATTGACACGGTCTGTGAGAACTGACTCGCCGAAGCACTGTGCATCAAGATGATTGAAAAAGGGTCTGTGGCAGGAGCAGATTCGGATCTCTGCACGTTCCTCTGTACGCTTCTTTGAAGTCTTGGATACAGTTTCACGGAACGGAGGAACCTAACGTGTACCTGGTGTGCTTGAGTCAATGCGACAGCTCATGCAAGTGTCGGCAACATCGTCATCACCAAATTGTGCCGTGCGGAACAAAACAAAAAGCACAGAGGAGGCGTGAAGCAGCTGAAGAAATTCACAATCTGAAGAACTTTGCTCGGTGAACTTTCCACATAAATTTGTAGCACCAAGCAGACTGTCAAGCAATCAAATTTCATTCCTTTGAGCAAACACTCGTTCTTGGTCATGTCGTGCTCATGGTGTCCAATCACTTTTCCAAAATATTCGTGCGTTGTGGCTCGACTACAAGTTGTTCATTACCGGATGGCTGATTTCTTCAATGCCTTCACTGTTTTTCCTACAGCAAAGACGACAGAGACTTGCACTGCAAGAGGTCCATTCCCAGATCACATGCAGCGGCACCTTCTTGAAGCAAATAACACTATTTGTATGCAGGTTAAAATTCAATTCAGCATCACAGCAGGAAAGGATGATCCAATTTGCACACAAGACCTTCCAAGCAGGGTTCCCATTCCCTGATCGAGAACACTGCAAACACGACCTTATCCGGAGGCAGTGTCTTTCAGCCACTCTGAATTTGGCCCGTTGTGGAAGGGTAATGCTGCAATTCCTCACTGATGGAAGCCCGTGAGGTGTTTTCAGTCTCGTTGGCTCTCAAGACACATCAATAGACAAGGAACGAATTGAAAACCAAAATGTCAAAGCGCTCCGCAGAACATCAAGACCTCAAAGCGAAGACAGAACAAGAACAACTTGTCTTGAAAGGGAAAGTGATGGAGCTGCTGTGCTTCAGCTTTGAGACTGTTTCCAACCTGAAGATCAAATTGGACGATGTGGACAGTATAAAGTGCAGGTGTGAACGCTATGCTTAGAAACACGGCTCTATCAGTATACAATGAAAGCGACCAACGTATTGGCAAGCGTGGATGGGAACGTGGGCAACGGCAATATTCTCACTATGTTGGCTCATTCGACGAGGTAAATCCCATTTTAAAAATTGCCGCGACATGGACAGCGCGCGTCACAATCTGATTTGGTTGCTTTCCTTGGCAGCAGCGTTTTGTGGGTTCCTTTCAAAAGCTGGAGAAAGTGAGCAAAGCACCAGCTGCCGCTCGTGCCTTCAACCATTGTGCATTTCTTTACGAATTTGCCAATAAGTTCTGATTGGCATTTTCAAAGGAGACAGGCTCAAGCATTGAAGAAAACTACCAAACTTTCAGAGGATCTTCAGCAAGCAATCAAAAAAGATTCAATCGAAACAACTGAACACCACACGTTCGCATTTGACCAGCTTCGAAACACCAGACACTTTCAAAATTTGGCAAGAATTTCACATCTTGTTCAACAAGAGGAAAACGAACAGTATTCTCGAACCTCAACCATTTTCAAGGTCTGATGTGTTTGTGACTCAAGCAGAGAAATTGCTGCCAAGCAAAGCTGTGCGAGCTGAGTATTCATCTTTTGCTGACAAGCGCCGTGCCACGAAGAACAGTCACCTGATCGCTGTTTCCTTTGCAGATAGATTAGAGTCCCATTTGCATGCACGATGAAATTCAGGGAAAACGAAACCTGGTGCTCTCACGCTTTCGAGAAGGCATTGTCTTTTGTCTTTGTGGTCTCACAATGCACATTTGCAAACGAATATGCTTGATAACGGTGTCATGAGTGCAAAGTGGATAGAAATGCTGCTCACTTCCTCCAAGCAGAGTCGTATTTTGAAACCGATTCGTAGTCTTTCCGAGTCGCTGGCTTGGTTCGTGTCGCGAGCAGCAGTGCGACCAGAGCAACTCAGGATAATCGTGTTTGCAGAGCTGTGTTTTGATGCACCTGTTCTGGGCATGAGGATGTTTTTTTATGGGGATAATAGGTGGAAATCAGATCAGTGTCTAATCCCCTCATGGTCAAGTGGAGAACACAGCCGCTCTCAGTGTGGCGAAGCAGCGGAAATTGCAGGACAGCGAGATTCTGACGACGAGATTCTGACAGCGAGGACAGCGGGTTTCTTATTTTTGCATTTCACCTGTTCTTTCGGAGCTTCACTTGTGCCTGGCTCCACATGCTTGGCTTCTGCCTTTTTTCAAAGGATTTCTGGTCAATTAAAAAGACCAGAATTTGAAGTTGGATCTGTTTGGATGCGTTTCTTGTGCTCCTTTCACTGCACTGCTTTTGAGTTTGCTGTCGCTGTCCAGTGGTGGTGGCAGATGCTCGTTGAATTTTCATTGGGTTCGATCGTTACAAGCTGGGTTCATGCAGGTCAAACAAACTTTTTCGCAAACACCTGCGAATCTGTCAAAGCAACGCATTCGTTCCCGTGAATGAATTGGAGACAAAAGCCGTTGAAAAACAGACGGCATGTCATCGCGTGTGCGCTCCTGTTGCACTGTACAGCCCTTCCACGGAAATCAGAGCACAACCTGAAAATACGAGACAGAGATACACTATCTTCCACAAAGGTCACGACACACGGCCTTTCCCGAGATTTACCGCCTGGTGATGTGCTTCAAAGTTCCAAGATGGAAACACAGCTGCACACACAAAGCTAATGTGCCCTGCGCAGCTTGCAAGGACCCGTACTGTTTGTCTCTCAATCAGGTCCCTGTGTTTCTGTGTTGTCAACCTTCAAGTTGGCTTTTATTTGCAAGATTATGTAAATTTTTGCTGTAACTGAGGCAAAATCACAGAAACATCCGTGGGTACGAAGAGGTGTTTGGAAATTTCAACAAGGCGAAGTTCTGATCAAACAAGAAAAGCGGTCCTCGCTGAAGACCAAAACTGCCAGAATTTCTCTATTTCTCTTCCTTGCTGTGGTAAGACTTTCAGTGCCACTAGATTCTCACTCATGAAACGGGCAGCAATGCACTGATAAGGAGCTCAATTGGCTGCTGGTACTTCATCAAAGACAACTGACATCTGCAAGACACCACTCCACTGAGGACGAGAGTACTGGCGTGTTCCAGAGAAAGGAGACGGCTTGACCGGACTCCCTGTGAGGACCAGTCCCTGTCCTACAAAAGCACATTACCTCGGAAGGACACATCCTTTCAAAGGCAACAGCACAGACAGACAGGAATTTTCTTTTGCTCCATTTGCTTCGGTCTTCAATCTGCGAATAAGTAAAACAGGACGCTGTGTTCACTGAATTCTGGATGTGGGAAGATGTTCAATGAAAGTCTCGCACGCAGCGAGCACCGCAGAACAGTGTGGCGTGCAAAACCAAGGCCAAAGAAAGAACACAAAAGCATGTTCAGTTGTGTTGCCTACCACTGTTCTTGGCTTCAGAGAACACAAGACACGAGCGGGTCTTCTCTCCTGCAATAAAGGAGTCGCACTCGCTGTACGAGTAAGCCTCCAAAGGGTCGGGATATTAGTGCCATTATCAAAGAGCTACGGGAATGCCAGATTTTAGAGCTCCGTTTGCACATCAAAGCATTCTCCGGAGGATCGCCCAATTGGGCCAAGTTGCCACTTGACCACCATTTTTATGGTCACTCATTTTCTCAATTGAGTCGGGGAAATGATTCTATTTCTGCGAGTTCACCACCATTGCGCCTCAGTGTATTGCGCGTGATCTGGTTTGTACGTCGTATCGGAATGGAATTTGCGCAAAACCAAAGGCAATGAGACACTTTTGCCTCTTGGTTGTTATTGATTGCAAAAAGAATGCTCAGCGCCATGGTGTAACCAGACGAAACTGCTGAAAGCAAAGATAAATTGGATACAACTGCGTTCTCTCCAGGCGTGGTCTGCAGAGGGACTCCTCCGACTTTTTGGCCGAAAAGAACAAAGGATTTTCACAAGAGGAGTTGGAATACGACAGAGAAGAGAGCGATCTTCACTGTTGCCACGTTTGTGGCCTTTGGGAGTGTGTCCGTACTACTGCCTTCCTTTTTGTCCGTTTTCCACCTTTTTGTCACTTTACATTTGTCGCTGTCTTTAATTCACCACTGTTGTGTCAGAAATCAATTTCACATTTTCCGTGTTTCGAGATTGCAAGTCAACAGATAACCTGTCGACCTGTCGGCTACTGAGCCAGTGAAGGCATCCATTACCTCGTGCGACGTCTCACGGCATCACCTCGGTGTTCCCGAAATGTCGTTGGGCCATAAATCTTGCACGATATCGTCGAGTTTGCGTCGGGATTTGCACCAAGGTGATGCACAAGTACGAGGATCTGAACTTGCCATGTTCTCAAACGCAAATGTTCGGTTTTCACCTCATAGTTGGAGCAACATATTCATCACACAAGACACTCATGAGACAATTGGTTCGTTGCCAGAATCTCAGATCCAAAAATGTCTTCCAAAATGGGCAGAGAAGAAGGAGCAAGGTAAATGTCAACATCACACTGTCTTCACACCAAGGGCGCGCGTGCACACATACAGGTAAACATGTCTGCTGCATCCAAATTACGTTTTGCAGTGAAACCGGCCCAGACTTCATCTGTCATCCCCTGGCTTGCAAATAAATGCGCATTACAAATGGAGACCTTGATGGTTTGTTGTCTTTTCAGAAACAAAAAGTGAGCTCATACTGGTGCTCGAAGAGAGATCGATCAGTTTCATTGTACAAACCTGTGTTGTGCATGAATGGATACTGCTTCCCTGAGACACCGTTCAGTAAGTTGAGATCGAACACCAGACTGGCGATTGAAAATCCCCAGAAAATAGTCTCATATCTTGTGCTCCATCCCAGATAAATAGCACTCAAATGTCCGAGTGTCATCCTGATTGTTCAGTGTTCAAAGAGATGCCAGAAAACAAGAGTCAAAAAGAAGGGTGCTTCCAGCACAAATGGATCACTTTGAGCTTCTTTTGATCCAAATTGGCAAAAATATTGTCACAGCAAGACGTTTTGGTTGCCATAACACCTGACACTATTTCCAAGTCAAGATTTTGTCACCAGAAGGAACAACTTCAACCGGAGAGAAGTTTTGCTGTCTTTGTCACACAGCTGCTGTTTTGTTGCAGACGCAAAGCATTTTATTCCAGACGAAGCCTGTTTCTTGTCGCCTTTCTCGACTGAACAATTCGTCAGCCGCACAACACGTATTCTCGTCCTGTGTGTTGAAATCCTGCGTTCTTTGTGGGTGTTGCTCTTGTTTACTGTTCATCTTGTGTCTGCACATCAGGTCCCAGTCGTCATGGCTTGGGCATCGATGTCACGTAGAACATTCAATCTTTTGTCAAGCCGAACAGCAAAGAAAAAAAGACATTGAGACTCTTCAAACAGCTGAGAGCATCTATCCGGTTGCTCAGGTCCGATACCCTGTCAAAGCTGAACAGAGACAGATCTTGTTTGACTGAAAACACACAGTACGAGTTTACAAATCCAAGATTCCACAGAAAGTTCATCTGGTCCGAGGATGAGTCCAGCACGAATCATATTGAAATCTCGTGGTCCAAATCATCACTGAGAAGCGTGGAAACATGCAAATGTCGCAAACTAGCTCACTCCTCGGAAACTACGAGGCCATTGAGATGGCTTCACCACAGGATTTCGGGCTCAACAGCTTCAAGGCTCACACAGCGGTTTAAACGCCGATACAGCTGCAGAGAAACGGCTCTTCCAACCAAACCCAACCTCAGCCACGTTTGTCAAATTGACAGGTTCCATCATAAGAGGTGTGACAAAATGAGCTATTTGCCGACGAGAACCAAAATGAGATCGGTGCATGGGAGAGCACAGACCCAATAAGAGTGGCATGCATGAAGTGCGGGCAAATTGGAGAAGCAATTCTGTGTATCTGACAGGCCGACATTGCATTTGTGTGGTGACAAAATTTTGCGATGCCCTTTGTCTCAGTGTGGAAAAAACGGGCTGCACCAAGACCAAAGACTAACCAGACTCCGGGGAGGAGGAAGACAGACCCTGTTCACTTTTCCATCATTTTCAAAGCACGATACCTCGAAAACAAGCAGAAATGACACCAGTGCAGCAAGTGCAAGGCGAAATCTGTGCAAAAGTGTCACAACCCGGAGTCAACAAACACCTGAACCAGAACCAACCCCGACGAAATTGTTGTAGACATCGACTTTGTCAAATTTCTTTGTCACCACACACTGACACTCAACACAGAAGCCGGCGCACGAAAGGAAGGATGTCCCCCAGAAAAAAGCAATCTGGAGCCGACCAGACACATCAATCGCCTCATTCGCTACAGGTTGCTTCACTGGACCCTTGACAGAACTGGCCCCTTTCGGCAGAACAAAAGGGTTGCGAACTGACACCACAACAAACAAAAAATTTTGGCAGCCATTATAGTCGTGCCTGAAGTCTCACTCGGACACTGTGCAAAGCACAACGAAAAGGGAACAAACCACTTGGTTTCCGAAGACTTGCACTGATGAGATGATTTCTGCGACAGCTTTGCAGACATTTATTTCAGCATCTTGTCTTGACACGCAACGTCTTCTCTCGGAAAGATGACGGGCTGCTTGTGGACTTGATCGCTGCATGCACAAAGGCCAGGGCCAGGCTGCTTTTCTTCAGACAGTCGGAGATGCACTGCCACTCACACGTCCCTCAGAAGAGAAACTCTAAGCAGTGCCTTCCACACCACCAGAATGCAAAAATCTGCGGTTTTGTCAGCACGTTTGCTCTCCTTCATGAAGAATGTGTGAGTCGCTTTTGTCATTGACAAGCGTTCGACCTCGGTCTTTTTGTGTCTTTTTTGTGTGTGTGCGTAGCCAACAAGCAAGAGAAGGAACAAGAGAAAAACGAATAAATCTCCAGCAGCATGCCAAGAAAAAAGATACAGCTGTCAAGAAGTATATTCAGTGCACCTGCAAAGTCAGGCGGCCACATTCGTGTTTCGTGCTGTCATATTCCAGTATAAATTTTAGCCTCTTTGTCCTGTGCTGAAGAATGAGAGGTGATAAGTGTGAGGACATGAAGTTATTGCTGTGCCGTCCCCCTGGCAAAAGTGATGTTTGAGCCTCAAACAAAGTGCTGTTTCACCCATTTGAGGATACAGCTCCAGAATAAATTACGATTGCTTTACTTTGGTGGACAAAATCGAGCCTTCCAACTGTAGCTTCACACGGTATTTTCAATTTCCTGTGAACATGAAAAATCCAATCAAGCACTCAAAGCACTGGAACAAATAACACGCTCTCGCTGTCAAAAAAGGAAGATAAGACTTGCTGATCTCGTTGTGTTCAAAGTTGCCAACGTCAGGCTCAACAAGGGAAGTTTTTTCTCAAAACATTCAATCATCAAGATCCAGAGAACGCAATCAGATTCTGCTCGTTCAGTCTGGAAGAGTGAAGTTCGTTCCACGTTCCATGATCAGGTCGTTGCTGTCAAACATTGCCCTTTTTGGTCAAATTGCTGCTCGCATAAACAACAACTCTCAACCCAAATGTGAGACTTAAGTTTTCTGCATGAGTTTGATGGTGGGCCTCGACAAGTGCAGGAGCGAGACACTTGCGAATCTGGAAACAGGATAACGATCAGCAGGGATTTCCTTCAAGTGCGGAAGACGCAATGTACGAGTACATGAGTTGCAGAATTAGACACGTACTCGTAGACTTTTACGTCCTAGTCTCGACATGTTTTCCCCCCGTCAAAACTCACAGACCGATGTTTCTTCTGCGGATGAGTTGCAAATTGATCCGATGTTTTCCCGAATTAGATACCATGTTTCCAGTTGCAAAGCTTCTGATTGCTGTTGGGATTTTCACCACTGTTCATAAAGACAAAACCCAGACAAACTGATTGGATGTCAATGGTTGAGTTGAACACTAACAACAAGATTCTAACAAGTGTCTTGCTCAAAATTCAACCACTTTCCAGTTTAAGAGAGAGAGAGAGAGAGAGAGAGAGAGAGAGAGAGAGGAGAGAGAGATTCCAAAATTTCTAATTGAGCAGACCTTCAGACCAGTGTCCAGAAGGGACAAATCTTCCCTTCGATTTGCTCGAAATATAATTTGCTGTGATTTGTTTGAAGTTTTCATTTTTTTCTCAGTGAGTCAGTCACAAACAACAAGGTCCACACAAGTTACAGGACAAATTGTGAGAAAGTGCCGTCTGCCTACCAAACCGAACAATGACGGACTTCATGCTGCACTCGAACGTCGACTGTAGATACTCATATATTTTTGTCAATGTGAATGCCATTAGAAAATTGAGACAGAAAGGTGTTGGAGAAAAGCCCCTTGTCGATGATTTTAGAAAACCAGGAATGATGTCTGTTTTCATACCACAAATGCCACCGACAGATAGAATTTCTATGTCACGTTTGTGAGCATGCAGGACCACTGCAAATTTTTGCCGAAACAAAATGTTCTTCCAGATGTTTGCCCAGTGGACCACAAAGCAGACGGACCTTTCAGCTTCACATGGACAAGGGTCAGTATATGGGACTGAACCAAACGACTGCAAATTCAATGGAAACACAAGTGTGTTCCAAGGATTTCAGCTGACCGATTCAGAGAAAATGAAAGCAGTTGGTGACCCTGGAGTCAAAAAGACAACATTTTCTGTTTTTTGACTGATGAAAGTCATCAACAAATTGACGTTGGATTCAGGAGGAAAGCGGTTTGTGTGTTACTTCCCTTTCTCAGGTACTGGCTCCTGCTTTGTACTGGCAGCTTCAGACAAAACGTTATCCCGCAAAATCATCGAGAAAAGCAAAAGGCATTTCTCTCGTTCCAAAAAGTTCTGGGAAGTAAAACTTTCAAATGGTCTTCAATTTTGTATCCTGTCCAAAAGTTGTTCACGAACAATGTTTTGTGACACATGGCCATGGTTGCAGACTTTGCTTTCTTTTCTAAATTTAGACGGGATCTTTGGAGCTTCGGCTACAAACGTCAGGACATCTGTTTTTGATTTTGGATAAGACTTCTACGGGGCCCTGTGCCCACGCCTCAGTATTTTCCACTCTTTTCATGTGCGAGACAAAAATAAATGAGAAACGCCTCGATTTGATGAAGCACCTGACCGAAAGGTTGTGCTATTAATTTCCTCCTGTCATTTCTGACACGGCCTCGCCTCCTTCCTCAATTCTCCAAAACGAAGATGTCACAGCCAGTAAATTACAGTAAATTACAGCAAGGGTTTTTGACGTTCTGCCCTCGGGAAGTCAGCATCGACACCTGACATGCAGGAAATAGGACGTCGACTTTAGAGCAGAACACTAATTATGAAGGTAACTGAAACCTCAGACAGGCTTTCAGCAAAAAACTTGGGAGTCAATGTCCTGAAAATCTCAGTCAAGGCATGTGAGACATCTGGTGAGACATTTGGCCAATACACAAAGTCTGTGCATGAAAGGACGCGGTACGTTTGTACGTTTGGTTGATGTGCTGCTGTTTGCTACCAAAGTGCCAGATGCACTTCGTTCGTCTTGTATATTTCGACGCAGCATTCGGAGCAGCCGCGGACACCTTGGTTATGATGACTTTGGTTCGAAATGGGGGAAAGTACCTGCACTCTCTCACAAGACTGCCAACTTGGATTGCTTCAATCAGAATACTTACGCTATTTGCTGAAAAAAAACTTTGTTCTTTCAACCTGAGCACCAAACAAACACAGGGAACCATTTTCTTTGGATTGATTTCAGACCTCACGATCACGCAAACGCTGCTTCCTTGCGAATTGCACCGCGGCTGCAGCCAAGTTTGGTTATTCTTTCTGCAATACTTCACATCTTTGGGAAAGTTTGATTGAGACATTTACGCTCGAACACCAAAGTTCGTTCTGTTTCTTACTCTGTGTCTCTCTTTCTTTCCATGTCTGATGAGACAGTTGTGCTCGTACACCCTCCCACTCTGCCTCACTCTCATTCTCTCTGCCCCAGTGTCTCTCCTTTTCTGCGTACTCTCTGTCTCTGTCTCTCTGTAGACCCACCTGTCTGTTTCTCTCTGGTCAAATTCCGGATTCAGTTTGGACGGTTTCGAAGAGCTTGAACGTTTCTTGCAACTTGTGCAACTTGTTCAAGTGCTGCGCGCGCGTGTTGAACGAGAGAAAATTGTTTCTGTTTGATTTGCATTTGACAAGTTCATCATGAAGCGTTAAGCCTCCTTTGAGGACTCAGCAGCGTTATCCCAGCATATCGATAAACTGAGAACTCCCTCGATGTGTGTAAGCTGCTTTTATCTGCAAATGGAGCGCCTGCATATTCTCAGAGCCACTTTCCTGGATCACCGCTTTGTCTCTCTAACGAATTTAGGGATTTCAGTCCTCGACACATTATGCAACATTTCAGGTTCATTGAGACAAGAATCCCAACAGGAAGGCAATTAGGAGAAGAAAAGGAAATCTTCATTAGAATCTGAAGGATGATTTACTTCGAAGGACGCTAAAATTGATCTCATGTTGGTGTGAATGCTCCAAAGGAAGCACTTCTGCACCAAAACCCGTACGGGAATTATGACTCGTCATCACTGAAGATACATGCCGACTAGCCATCGCACAACCAGCTGCGCGAAGAGCTGCACCCACACAATTCCACATGCTTGATTATTTTGTTGCTGGGAAATCACATAAAAATACATTTTTTGAAGTTCGGAACCAAAGAAAAGATCTGGATGTACATCAGTTCACATTCAGGTTTCTTTGTGGGAAAATTTTAGAAAGCATAGAAGCTGGCAAAAACCCGGTGGGAAGTTGCAGTTTGGACGGATGTAAAGCATGTTTGGACTCTGAGAAACTGAATGCGATGTGTCTGAATGACTCTCCACTGCAGCCGCCAGAAGAGTTAACAGGCCGGTGGTCACGAGCGAATATCGCGACGGGCAGTTCCACTGGTCTATCCATTGAGTGAATCTCCAGAACTTTGTCCAATCCAAGGGTCCAAATTACCCTCTCAGTTCAGACTGCAAGCAAAATATCAAGTCTGGCTTTGTCCCGACCAGTTGAGGTTGCCCTAAAAATTACCGCTGCTTGTGTCGCCGAGTTTCGCTTCTGTTCATCTTCATACGGGAATCCAGCATCCAAGAACGAACACCAAGTGAACCAATCGGCAATCGTGCCTCGCACGCAGGACCTCAAGGTTCTTGACCCAACTCACACAAGGATTCAAGGAACTGGTTTTGTTCATGAATGCACATCGGATCGCAGTGGTTGTGGCTGGTAAGCTTATCAGTGCCAGGATTCATCAAAACCTCATAAACGTGGCGAAGCTGATCCCCCAAAGCCCATTCATACATCTTCCTTCACGCGTGGCTGTCCACAAAATTTTTCAATAATGGTACCATGGCAAGGACAGGCCACAGAAATTATTCCCCTTTGTTGATGCAATTTTTTCTCATTTTGTTTTCATATTTTGTGATATTTGAAAAGGCAAACAGGAATGGTGGAGTGAACTGACAGTTGGGGGTTGTCAACAATCAACTCAAGTCCATCGTTGAACACAAAAGATAAGTTTTCTTGTCCAGAAGTAGAACGGTTGAATTTAGTCAAAAAATCATGGCACAAAGAAGAGGTAGTCACAGGTGGCAGCTTTTTGTTGAAGCAATACACCTCAAATCACAACTCGGTCTGTTCAATTCCCCAGCTGGCCATTCGGAAACCATATCCAAAATTACCAGTGTAGAACATGTGGAACCGCGAGTTGATTTGAAGCTTCAGCAAGAAACTATTTCACTTGCACACAAAAGGAACCATGGACAAAAATCAGAAAGCCAAAAGGAATGGACAGAATGCTTTATTACAGTTCGTTCTTCTCCGAAAATGGTAGTTCTGACCTCTTCGACAAAGGGCCCATCAGAAAATAAAGATTACAAATAACGCAGACACCGCAGGGAGCTACTAATTTTACCAGTAGCACCCATAATTCGGCACTCTGTATGCGTTTTAGCCCCGAGATGCACAACAATACTCAGCTCCTTGATTGCATCAGTGCACTTTTCGCCAGAACTTTGCTGAGATTAGGGTCCAAGGGCGTGATTCCGAGGCAGTCTGAAAGGCAATACACAAGGCTCCAACGCAATGCCTTTGCTCGACTTTGTACAATACGGAAACCTGAGACTCGCCTTCATTTGGTTGGAGTTGTTCCAGACACAGACCTACTTTCAAGAAAAGTCGGTGTCCGACTCGAATAACGCAGAATCCTTTGGGGTCCTTTGTCGAAAATATGTTCTCTCATAAGTTTCGTCCCTGCAACAGCATCGTGCATCTCAGCGATATTGCTGTGCACGCATGCATTCCATTGGATCCACTATCATGGTTTACGTCACGGAAAACAAATTGATTTACATACGCGACAGCTAAATCCACTTCATTTCCCAGAATTTTCAGCCGCTTGAGTTCCCAGTTCACGTTTGCCTGCTAACTGACGCTGAAGAGCAGATAGCAGTGTCCTTCCAAATTTGGTCAGAGCTCTTTGCCCTTTGGTAGAACCAGACATCATTCAATACAAAAGAGACGTTTTTGTCTTTTGTTGGTGTTTGTCTCAAATGTCTTTTGGAATCAAACGATTCGAACTCCAGCTGTGCACGTGGACAGAAAAGTTGGCTAATCACCAGAATCGGACAAAAGCTTCACGATCAATTTCACATTTTAATTGTAACACTTCACACAATAGCCAACGTACAATATCTAGGAAAAAACCGCATTTTCATGCCGACACTATCGGGAGGTTTGTCTGAAACAGGGAGACTCGGCGAGGCGCAGCTGGCGAATATTTTTTTAACCAAGTGGACGATGCTTCAGGGGTTAGCAAAGCTCAGACCACATATCAAATTTGCGTACATTGCAAGGCCTCATGCTGAATGAAGTCACTGAACACGCGTGGACGGTAGAGAATAGACTTTTCCAAAATTGCACCCACAAAAGCAAAACGATCGATTTCGCTTTTGCGATCTTGACCTTTCATCAAAACAGTATTCAAACGGTTCAGAATTGAGTGCGATCTCCGAGGAATTGCGATTACCCAGCGCCGGCGAGATGGATCCATCCTCGGAGCCTTCGAGGAGCAAACCTTGGAATTATAATTCAGCGGCCGCGGTCAATCCGGGAACCTTGTACAATTGTAAAAGCTTTACAAAAACTCTGAAGTTCTTGGCTTCATGCGCTGTTCAACGTTTTGAAATGAATATACGAGGGAAGTCCACAAAGTTCGGTTCTTTCCTTCATCATTTCAAAATGGTTAAGCAAAATTGAACAAAGAAAAAAGTCTGCAAGTACTTCTCATACCTGGATTAAACATTTTGATAAAATGACAACTGAAACAATCAAATTTGTAGTCCAAAAAGTCCTTGTAGTCCACAGTTGGCTATTGATTTTATACAGCAATTAACCTCAATGCAGAGAAGACAATAGCTGAAAGGATAATTAATACTAATTTAAATACTTTATTACCAAGTATTCAAAGACTATTTAATTTTGACAAATAATTAAAATGATCTTTGGTGCCTTCTCTTTCTGAGGGTGCAGGCAAATGGGAGTCAAAACCTGAGGAACATACTCAAACTTGGCGACGAATCAGACTTTGCGGATCTCCCTCGTAATGTGACAGCGTCAGCGAGCAAACAAGGTGCAAGAGCGGCCGGCGATGGGCTTCATCAGTCTGAAGTGCCAGGGACAAGAACACGCATTCTTGTGTTCATGATCATTCAAAGGGTTGAACATCATTCAGTGCAAAGGAGTTCCCATTGTGTCTCACAGAATGGAATCCGGCTCATATTTACGAGCATTGGGCCCGATGTCCATGCATCATCTGCTTTCCTCTCGTTGCAAAAGATGCACCGGACTCAACTTGCTCTGGCCATGATTCTCGTGCAATGTTTCAGCTTCTGTGTACAGAGATTCAGCCACTGCACACCTTGGAACTGGAAGAAGCACGCCAACATTTGCCACTGCTGGACTTAGGTCTCAGAGAAAATAGTGTCAAACTCAAGCGTATGTTCAAGACACCCCGCTTCGTTTGATTGCACTAAGCGCGCGGGAGGGTGCCGCTCCCCGCAAACCGCGCACTCAAAAAGAAGCCCTTGTAAGCCCAAGCATCAAATTTATAAAGTGTCAGTTCACAGCACCAACTCATCATAATGTGAACTCGCCACGTCGCAGTCCGATGACAAAGTGGGAAACAATAAGGGAACGAGTCTTTTCCTGTTACTGTCAAGTTTCCTTCGACAAAGAAGTGACAGCCACACCACGGAGGCGTGCTGATCCTTGGTACACGCGGTCTTGGGTGGCACTGTGCACGTTTCATATTTCGTTGCAAATTCCCTCGTCTGAAGCTGGGGAACGCAGAAGTTAATGTCTTTCCTTTCTTCAGATTTGTCAGTAGAGAACCGAAAAGCCGTCCCATTGGATGAGAACTTGTGGAGACAGAATCTGGGCGGGAACGTGTCCTGTGACATCCAATCTTTCCCTTCAGAATTCTTCCTGAAATTTCCCAAGCAAATTTCCGAAGGACTATTTTTCTTCTCCAAACTGACAACATTGTCACGATTTACAGACAAATTACCGCACGGAACACCAAACAATGACTGTGGTGATTATATAATCAAAAACAAGTCGAACTGATGCAGGGGAAATTGAATTTCTGATACTCACGCGATGGGTCCTTCATTGCACATGGCTCATTCCCACACAAACTATAAGATGACAAAAAGTACATCCGAACTCGCCCACTGGCGCTTCAGGGGTTCTACTTGATGGAAGACACATCCGGACGGAACAAGATTGTCGTTCCACGATCAGAACTCAGTACTCGTACTCATCTACAAACCTGAGAAAACAGATTTCACGGGCCAGCTTGGAAACAAACTGAACAATAAAAACGATCTAGAGTGTGTGCTTTGCACTTTGTTTTCATTTGGGAAACAAAGCGCATGCGGAAAGTCACCGTTCGTATTTGCACAAACAATGTGCCGAAAACAACCATTTGACAACTTTGGCTTGTACAAAGTCGAACCTCACACGTGCATCGTTCAATTCCAACATCTTGATGGTCGGCCACGCCATGTTTGCATTGGCTCCAGATGGAAGACTCGTATCTCTCTTTGCCACAGTGATCTGTCTACAAATCAAGTCGGCAAACATCACGCGCATACTCGAGCTCACTCTGATCGCAGGTGATGTGTGTGCCAATCTGACAAAACAGTGAAATTTGCAGTGACGGAAACACTTTCTGTGTCCGTACCTTGACATCTTCATGACTGTTTTTGAGCACGAGCACATCCAGACGACGAAGTTGTTTTTGAAAAGATGTGGGTGTTTTCAGTTCAATCTTTTTGGGAAATGATGTGAAGTCCCCAAGTCTCGCTGAGGTTGAAAGATAAAAAAGGATTCTGTTTGCTCTGGTCAACAACAAATGAACAACGATGAGCCAACCTCAAACGCCCTTGTTCGCAATCCCTCTCCAGGCTGTCTCGTTACGAAAGCGCCTCAACAGCACAGGTAAACACTCCCGATCCTGTGATGGATCTCCAACAACACAGAGGGTCACCAGCAAAACCAACAAGGGGCTTATCTGAGGCTGAGCCAGCGTTATTAGGGTTATGATCTGGTGTGCAATGCCTCTTGTGTCTGTGACAGATATGCACAAAGGTGAGGACAGGCTAGATCTCTCACAATCGGGATATTTACCCACAAGGCAATTTATCACAGGATAAATGTTTTGTTTCCAGTCACTGTTCTTTGGAGGAACATTTCACTTTGCCGGAACTCGTGTTTTCTTTCACCGTCACGTCAAAAGGACGGAAAGAGTGGTGGCAGCTTCATTTGCAAAAAAGGATAATTGGAACAGAACAATAACTATTCTTTTCACTCGCAAGTTACAAGAAAGGACTCTGGTGAAAGAAGTGAGAACGCAGGAAAACCTCTGTGGGTGTGATGGGAAAGGCTTGTGAGATTCAGCACGGGTTTGGGTGGGACTACGCTCGTAATCCCCAGGATTTGTCTTTTGTCTGCGACCAGGTCACAAGCCCGCCCAACCAACACCTGTGCTCATGCCAGTCTCGCCCATTCATTATGGGAACACTCGACATGCGGGAATGTCTCGCGTGTCTCGTGCATGGAGTCCATTCTGTTGACCGTGTGGCTTTTTTTCTTTTCGTTTGATTGTCTTCAAATCCTGGAGCCGGATAAATGTCACCGGTATTTTGTGGTCAACGGGTGTAGATGTGCATTTGTAAAACAATTGTGATACACTCTCACTCGCTTGTTTTTGAACGAATGTTGCAGGTCAGTGTGAGTTTTTCAAGGACACTTTTTTACCCGCCTTGGCGCTGTGTCTGTGGTTCACAAGCGAACCAAATACGAGTTTTATGCGACTCAAATAGACTCTAACAATGTGCAAGATTTTGTCTCGGTGCTTGTACGTCGAACCTATTTGTTGATTCGGCCAAAGCCTGAACAAAATGAAGCTTCTATGGGACGCGTGGAGCTGTTCGTTTGGTGCTTAAAAGTTACTAAATGGAGAGACTCACTTTTCAACCACCTGATCCCTGTCATTCTGTATTCAATGGTTTCCACATGAACGAACGCATTGGGATTCCGTGAGTGTTCGTTCACACAAAGCAAATGCTGCATCACCTCGACATGTTTCAGAATTCTTGTGAACCTCTCCTGTGAGCCACAAGTTTGGACACTGGATTCCAAAGTGAGAACGGAGATCCACCTCCAAACAACCAACGAAACATCTCAAACATGCCCCAATACAAACAAGACCGTGACGCATTGAATGCAACCAGAGTTTTGCAATTCAACAAGAGTTCTTGTTCCTGTCCTGCAGAGCTCTCATACAGACACGAAGTCATAGAAACACACGAAGCACGTACCTCTCTGGATCTCTTCCTTGTAATGTCCCTGTGAGTTCGAGTCCATGACAAACAACAAAATTGTTGCCAAGGAGAGCAACTGACATGGCCTGTTCTCTGCCATGTTACCTTCAAATGAAATCGATACACACTGGAACGTTCAAAATAGAAATTTGCTGGTCAACAGCTGCGAACAAGAGAACAATTAGAGCAGCTTCATTTGTGAAATCTAGTCAACAGGATGTACACATGTGTAATCATTCCGAAGCAAACCAAATTTGCTGCAAGTGTTCTGACGGAAAGTACCCGTGCTTTGTTTGGAACAAAAAGGGCATAACAAAAGGAGAACATTGTTTGCAACAATTGGGGTAAACTGCTCATTACGACGCGCCAGCGCACCCTTTTGACACAACTACTGGTACACCCGATATTAGAACAGCAATGCTTTGTCCAGCAGATTCAGAAGCAACCAAACCAGCACACTCTAAACTTGCAAAACAACCCATACAGTTGAAGAATCCACGACGGCAATTCCTTCCCTTTGGTCAACATTCTCTCTTGTGCACAAACCGCAACTCTATTTTTGTGGACAACTTTTTTTTTTTCACTTGAGACTGAAAAAAGTGGAAAACTTGTCACACATTGCTCTTCTCGTATCATCACGCACCTCTTCCTTTATCAGAGAAAAAAAAACACCCCAGGAAATTTGACCCTCGGAGTGCCTGGTCTTCAACACACACATTCGTTGTTTTTGAGCTTCACTGAGGCACTTGCAAGATTTTCCCTTTCTTTGCCATGCTTCAGCAAGCACAAGAAGGAATTGAAGTCAGAAACCTTTGGTCTGGTGAGGCAAAACGATCGCACAAGTTTGTTCCCTTGGCAAGCAGTGGACAAGCAAACCTTTTCTCATTGGCGAAAGAACGCTCCGAAAGCTCATGGTTTCGAGGCACCCGTGGGTTCATGCCGGGAGCATACCTCCCGAGCACAAGTCGCCTGGGTTCTGGGACCCAGAGCTGTCTCAATGACATGACCAGCCTGTGGATTTTGAGAAATACGAGACTCATTGGAAAAGCCGGATGATTTCCAAACTTTCCACGCAGCTATCATTTGCCAACAAGCCATTCTTCAACTTGGCGCACATCAACGAACAAATTCGTTTGAGTTTTCCTTTTCTTGAGTGTGTACAGTTTCTCAGCACACCTTGATTGGAATGAGAAAAAACAGAACTGTCTCCGTGGGACCTGTGCACTGTCTCTTCTGGCTCTCGAAAAGCGGCACAGCCTCGAGCGAATTTGTTAATGCTCCACACGGAACAGCATTGTCGGTCTTAAGTGCCTGAAATTCAGTTCGCCGTTGGACCGATTTTTCTTCGATCTTGACGTCACGGGGGTTGAACTGAATCAATAGGGGGCGTTGCGTAACAGCGTACACTGCAGACTGTTTTATCATCAAACGCGAAATCCAGGAGCCTTGTTGCTGCAGCAGTGGCAATCCGTAAGTCAAGCAGAATGAATCCGACCAGTGCATGAAGATACGTAGTGTGGAAAACAGCCAAGAGACCGACTGTGACAATTCTCTACTCTGACAGCCAGCACGAGTTGCGAGGTTCAGTCACAAAACAGTTGGAAGTTTCATGTGCAGTCTTCGGTCGTCTGTGTCGACTAGAAACAGCCGTTGAGAACCGATCGCAGGGAGCGCTGCACATGACAATTGCAACCATTTTTGTCTGCACCTCGTACTTCTAAACAAGAAAATAAGCTTTTGACACCGTGGTCAAAGGTTTCAAATGTTCTGATTTGTTCCCCACAAATGTTCATGATCCTCCATAGAATCGCTCTGTGTGCACTCAACTTGACCAGTGTCCTTGCTCTGAGGACCTCATGGATTGAAACAGGTTGCGGTGATGTCTGGCAGAGTTGAATGGCAGCAGGACCACACAGCCTTTAGCGTGTATCAAACTTTCGTTTCTCTCGGCGAGAATCGCAAAACCGGACTTGAATCTGCAACAGAGACTGCGGGCAGCGAAACTTAATCACACACGGGGGCGACTCATTGTGGGTTGCATTCAGCATTGCCTCACAGACATCGAGGTGTGAGATTGATAGGTTGCTTTCCAATGCATTTTCTCCCCAGCTATGACAAAAACTCGCATCGTGTTTGTACCCAAAACCAAGCTTGGAATACATTGCCTGAAAACAAACTGTCCATTTGTGGGTCGAAGCGGAATCGTTGTTCGCAGAAGCGATTGCCGCCACAGAGTGGATAAGTGATTGCTTCTCGGGGATTTGGTGGAGCATGAGTTGAGTTCCAGACAAGGGCAAAATTTCGTGTGTGAACAAACACGCCGTTTCGTTGTCACAATTTTTGTAAAAATTGGCAGAGTTCTGAGGTTGTGATTTTGTTCACCTCAACTTGTTAGTGAAAATTTTTGACTTGTTTCGTTTGTGATGCAATGTGGAGGCATGTCGGACAATCCACGGGCCAGTTCACATTGCTGGAACATCCGACAAGCTCAAAAACCTGTGTGTTGGCACAATTCGTCACTCAGACATCTTGAGGCTGTGATCCCCAGCAGTCGAGGCTTTCAGTCTCGCAAGGTCAAACACAGAAATTCGGAAAAAATCACTCTCACGTGGCTGACCGCCCTTTGACTGTGATCCTGCAGAACCTTCCTCTCTGTACAAACTGAAATGCACGTAAGCTCACAGCTTCCAGTCAGTGGCGGGTTATCTATTGGTCATGATTCCCTCCTTTGAACCGTTTTCCCACTCTCGTGGAGAATCCCTTGCCTCAAATTTCACCGCGGTATCCAGTGGCCCTTCAGTGTAATGACACCTCCCATCCATTAACATGGTCGTGTTCAAGTGTGGCTAATTCGTAACGCTGTCTTCCTGACTTTAATCGGAACTTAGTATGCATTGAATCTCATATTGGGTCAATGGTAAATTGGTGAAATCCAAGGAGAGTCAAGATGTAAATACATAATAGATTCTTCCCGCAGTTTTCTGATGCGAATTGGGTCCGATTCGAGGCCTGCTGGCACATACAAATGCCATCATTAAACACATTGGAATTCCGGACTCCTCTTCCTCAAGGCACAAAACTTCATTAAATTGCACTGCAATGAATTTTTCCTGGAGGGTCTACTTCTCTGACACTCGGTAGTTTGCAAGGCACAAAGTTAAACAATGGGTATGATGCCTGTTCGAATGTTTTGGTGGGTTTGGTTGAAACAGTATCTTCAAAGCAAAAAGAAAGGTACAAATGGATCTCTGAAGGTTTGTCGGAGTTTGAAAGATGGTTTTTGCATTGTATTCTGAATCTTGCACTGCAAAGAAATTACCATTCACGGTGATTGCTCTTGCAAGGGACAGACACTTCGCCAAACAATATAGCATGGGTGTGCATTTGCGTTACATTGAGGTTATTTTCTGATTCTGCGGTTTTATCAGTTTAGATTGAAAAACAAAAATCCCCACGAAGAATCCAGGTTCAGAAAGTAGCTCATAAATGATGCACGACCTGTCCACACTGACAGGTCTCTCGCTCCCAACTGCAAGCTTTCTGTTCAGTGCTTGCAAGACATCGCTGCCGATCCACTCAAGAAACGCGTGTCAAGGGCACATCAGGCGAGACGTGTGCACACCAGAAACAGCAAGCAACACCAAACGAGGTATTGTCTCATCACGTCTCAGGCATTTCAGAGAGACTCAGATTTCAAACTGTAATCCTACTTCAGCACATCGTCCCCTCTGCCCACTGTTGTGGCTCAGGTCCTGAGTCCTCGCAATTACTCTCACATTTCTATCCGAAACGTACCCCCCCCCCGGCCGAGCCCAGACTTTCAACAATCTCGCGGTTCACCTCTGGGCTCCCTGAGTGGCTCATTTCGTTGCCACACCAGGCAACTGGGATTCTGCAGGGGGAACGAACTGTCAAGCTGCCTCAAGAGGTCATTTGTAACAATTCGAACCGACGATTTACCTGTCTGCTCCGCACAAGTGAAAGGCCTCCACCTATTCTTTTTCTTCATCCTCAGAAAATGCATTTTTTGCGACACACATTTGAACGTGTGTGTGCAGATTCCAGTCTTGCTACACAGGTACATGCGTTGCTTTGCCCTCCAGAGCAGACGAGAACAATGAATTTCTTCCTTCAACAAAATCACCGAAAAAATTGATTCAACATTTACTTGCAAACAAGTGTGCAAAACGTTCACAATGCCAAGTTATTGAAGTCACAACAGATTCAAAGGAAATTGAATATTTCCATCACAAAGACCACGAGGATTCACTCCGGCCATTGGAAAACAAATGGCATTTTGACGAGTTGCTCTGGGGGTCCTTCAAGCCAATCTTTTCTGAGAAGTCTCTTTTGACAATCCGATTTGTAAGATGGGAACCGGCACAAATCGGAGATTGGATATTGAACCATGTTTCCCACTCTTTCTTTCAACATCATTGGTCAACCCAGTTCAGAAGAAGCAAATGCATGTAAGTTGGTTGGGGACATATTTGGTTTGTTGTTTGATCCGTGGAGGCAGCTTGGGATAGATTGGCACTTCAGCTGGAAGGAGTGTGAGTTACAGTTCACAACTGAGTCCGGGATTTTCAGTCAAAGCTGGCAGAATGTTCCTTGGAATAATTTTCACACAGGCATTTCTTTCGTGGCTTTCAAGGAAGGGGAACACTGATGCTTTGTTTGCATTGCTTCCTCTTTGTCGGAATCTATGGCCTTTGTATTCATCAGACAATGTCTAAAGCCCGATGGAAGTGAAGCACAAACTACATATCACATTTTATGAGTTGGAGGGAGACACCAGCGAACTGGATGTACGAAGCAGCAGAGCAAGCAATGTTTTATCTGCGATCCTGAGCAAGGAGACCCAAAAGAACCCAGGTCTGCCTGGTTCCTCTTCTGCACAACTTGGTTCTTGATCGCTTCTTGATCTTTCTGGATTGTACGAGGTTCTATCCTTCTGAGAATGTGCATGTTCTTGCAACTGTGAGAAGGACAATAGAATCGGCTAGTCAGCTATTGTCTTGAATCAACCCGTGTCCAATGGCTCGGCCGTGAACATGAAAGGGACGGCTTAAATTGCCATGTAAACATCGTTTGTTGTCCAAAAAAGGGACGTGATTTGAGGAGCAGAACCAGTGTCCAGGTTGGAGGAGTCAACTCCCTGTGGAGCCCCAATTGCTGTTGCAAAGCTGTTGCAGAACTCCTTCCTCAAAACAGAAAACGTCATGTAATTGTGGCACAAGGGTAGAGGGGAGGGGTGGCTAATTTTTTCTGGCTCGGCCACCTCTACTGGCACCCTGGATTGATGTTCACTTTTGGGCGAATTTTATGACATGGGAGATAGGGGTTAAAGTGTACTTACATTGGACCCAAATCACTCAAGTCCTTTTATCACACAGCAGAGTACCATGCCGGCACTCATATGTATGCACCACGCTTCCAAAGGGCAAAGTAAAAATGTGCTGCTCTGGGAAAATTAGACTCCCACCAGCCTTACGTACAAGTACGATGCCCTGATTGCTTCGACCTGCTGTCTCATGAACGAGCCTGCACCGTGGCTCCCTTTCGCGTCACGACTCCGACAAATACAAATGAAACCAGTGGATACAAACTTTTGGTTTTTGCACACCAGAAATAATTGCTCCAACTCAGGAGCGCATGTGTGGATGCTGCAAGCAACAGTGAGGCTGGGAACACACTCCCCGCGACGGGCTGGATGCGGCGAGGCAGCAACAAAATTGTGCAAACAAACACACTAGCCCCAGTGACAAACCATCATCCAGGGTAATCAACAATATTACAATTTATCACTGGATAGAATATACAGTTCCCATACAGTAGTTTTAAATTATTTTGGATGTCATAAGACTGGATACAGATTTTTTTCTCTTTTCACCAATATCTGAATACCTTTGCAAAATGGATGGGGTTGTGTTATGCTGCTGGATAGTATATAGTTCCCATACAGCAGTTAAAAAATTTTTTTTTGGATGTTATGACTGGATGTAGATGTTTGTTCCTTCATACATATCCAAAATCTTTGTAAAATAGATGAGAAAATCTTAGAAATTTGTTTTGTGCCATACCATCCAGCTCCCCTGTGATGGGCTGAACTGCTACCAGAGTGATCAGTGTAACGGGCCAGCCTGTTGCATCCACCCCATTGTGGGAGGTAGGTCCCTATCCATTGAAAATACACTAGATGGGTTCAGTGACAGGGCAGCAAGCATGACAGAGTGGATGCGTCGGGCGACGCATCCACTCCCTCGCGCTTCAGTGTGTCCGCACCCTGACTTCAGCAAAAAGGGAGGGCAGGAATCCCACCGAATACACAAGCACAAGAAAAAACCAGAAACAACCATCCTTTTTGCTTTCAAACTCTATGATAAAAGCACCCCGCAACGTGTTGAAGAAATTCCTTCGTCCATTTTTCAGTCAAAACCAATTAGGAACTTTTTTCTGTTTGGCCGACAGTCAATTTACCTCAATTAAATGTTTTTACTTTGGTGTACAAATTCTTCCGATCAAAGGCGAAAGATTCGGAAGCGACAAGATTGAGCATTTGTCTCCAACCCATAACAAGGGTAATTTTCTCAATCAGCAATGCAAATGATACTGGCGCGTAATTACTCTTTGATTCTCTGTCGCCTGGCTTCCACTGCATCTATTTCTCAGAACCTTCTCAGATTGATTGGTTTTTGAACAACAAACCTGCGTTGGATGAACATTGTCCATCCAATGGAAAATTTGAGTTGATTGGGATCGTGTCTCCGACAAATTCCCCTGAATGGTACTAATTACGCTTTGAATCCGACATTCAAGCGATTTACGACGTTGGGTCAAAAAACAAACATGTAATTTTGTGTGCGCAGATTTCAATTACTGATAATCTCCACAGTCATTTATCAGCAACACTCTTGCTCATTCTGGAAGAGCTTTTCTCCCTGATCCTGCAGTGAATCTGAGGACGAGCAACACCTCCAGATGCAACCTATGGCGCGTTGGCGTGTCGTGGGCTGTCGAGCATGCCGGCGTCTTTACAACCGCAATTTGTTGTTGCTTCATGCACGATTTTTGACACTTTAGGTCAGACAAGCACAGAAGTCACGTTGTGTGTTGATGTTCAAGTTGCACTGCCCTGCAAATTTGCATCCAATCAAGTCAAGTGCATGGTTCTGTGTGCTTGCCCTCCCGTGTTGTTGTTTGCAAGCCCTAAGGAGCAGTTGCAAAAAAGCCAACCAGTTCCCCGAACAAACGAGTCTGTGGTGCATGAGCATTCCTGTCCATTTTGCTGAGAAAAACACGACCAAAGTGGAAAGTGATCCTTCCTTGGTTCCGCCCAGTGTTCTGCACGCAGGGGGCATCCACTGCTGCATCGCCATTGACAAAGTGCTTGTTTCCCTGCCAGCAACGGGGGGAAGATTCCCACACCGAACAGTATTGAACAGTCGAGATTTATCTTCATAACTGAATTGTCTTTTTCTGTCACGGCAGGAAACCATAACAATAAATTCACTCCATTGGATTTGCAACAGGCGACCCCAAGCCTGGTTTTGTCTGCAACCTTGCTGGACAGAAGTGCAAAAAGAATCACGTCCCGCAAAAACAACATCCACAGATCAAACAAATGCCGTTCGCCTTGTTGGAGGTGCATGCAAAGGAACTTCAACGAGTTCTCATAGTTCTATGTGCTTTTGACATTATGACATTTAGTTGTGTACGCAAAGATAAACGAAGACACCCAAGCCAACGCAGACAGCTTCTTGCCTCAAAATATGTGACTTGCGTACTTCGTGTTCTCTGGACAACATCGACAAAGAGCATCCACGAGTGTCGTTTTTCTTCCAGAGACTGAAGAATTTTCTGAACTTTTGAGATTCATTCAACGCGATTTTGTGTCACCGAAACCTGAGCGACCAGAGTGACTGAGACCCCATCCAGTTTGTCGAAATATTTCCAATCACACAGAGGTGACATCTTGAATTTCATTTCCAAATTTAGACAAATGTAAAATGCACGTGCAAATCCTACCTGCGTTGAGACTCGACCCGAACTGCCGAATTTTTCGCAAAACTCAACGCGACAATTTCTTCTCATGAAAGCAAAGTGTCGCAGGTGACATGATGACATGATCCGCCAACTTCAAAAATCAGGAAATTAAGACTCAACAATCAAGAAGAATGTGCAGGCAGAGAATAAAAATTGCCTGGAATTTCACGAAAGGGCCATGTGGCAATGGCTGTCGTTCTTGGCAGTTCATCCAGAATTGTCCAATCCTCACACAGGGCCAATCAAAACCAAATTCTTCCGTGACACGAGCTGTCTGCGCAATTCTCCTTCTTGACATGCAATCATCGAGAGACTTCTCCATCAAAAGACACACCCATCAGACGCTGCTTGTCTTGAATAGCCTTTTCACACCCTTGCATCAGGTTTTTATTTTGGGTTTCGGATTCTTGCAAGCACGTGACAAAAACAAGGAACGGCTTCTTGCCAGTTGAATGTCAGGCCACAATCAACAGCTCTGAAGGACACCAATGGGCCTTTACAAATGACCAATTGTGGCTTTGAGTTCTCTGCAATTGCAGATGCAGACTTGTCTGTTCATTACGAATTTCTGCACCCCGGACAAAATGAGACATTTGCATAAATCCAAATTTAATCGCAACAACGCAAAAGCCTCACTGCAGGTCCAGGCGGTCCGTGGGCTCCTTGTAAACTAAAGACATACACATCCGTGGTCTGCAGGCGAGAAATTAGTCACCTGGGAACCGTAACGGGCTTGTCGTTTCTGCAGAATTGCCCCATAGAACACGCCGATACTTCACGTAACACAGCTTTGGGGCAGTAAGCTACACGTTACACAGCCTTGGCATGGCACAGTAATTTCCTGAAACCTGCATCAAAAATTCAACCAAAGTTGTGTGAGGATTTCAGACCTGCGGTCAGTGTGAGATGGTGGGATCCAGAACGACGGACACAGGAAAGGACGTGTCTGCGAAGGTTTTCTGCTTGGGCCGTGAATAACCTGCAAATTGGGGGTGCCTTGACTAGGATAATTTTGATAGTGGCGCACTTCTGTCCAGATTCTGATGCTGAGCGTCAA
>JAAUXT010047563.1_pt1 | contig 68362 bp, 74 predicted proteins | sample 7278171 | NCBI WGS metagenome assembly JAAUXT01 (sample SAMN14350112, study PRJNA611818) | marine sediment metagenome | isolation source: surface marine sediment (1.8m) | place: French Polynesia: Moorea | collected 2018-08
GCTACGATTCAACGACCTTCAACACGAAATATCCCCCCCCCCAAAACCCAAGTGAGTTCAGCTACAACAAAACGCACAAACTGTTTCGACTTTCTCTCTCGACGCACCTGGAACAGCGGCTTTGTTCTTCTTCCCCCCGGCCGGAGCAGGAGGCTCCTTGGGGGCGGCGGCCTGCTTCCTGCCGCGGGTCTCGGGGGCCGATGCCGCCGTGGCCGCCGGGCCCTCGCGCACGCCGTCCTTCCCAGCCGCCCTCTTCCCGCGCTGCTGCTGCTGTTGCTGAGGGACACCAGCGGCTGCGGACGCTTTTCGCGGAAGCTTGTCCTCGTTGTCACTAGTCTCCGTTTCCTACAAATACACAAATGTTCCGATGAGAGAACTGCCAGTTCGGATGCCTCGAGCGAACATCACCCAACGGACAGTGATTGTTGGACAGAATTGAAAAGAATTTTTTTGGTGAACACAGAAGATGAAGATCACTAAGTAACGCAGAAATGTTGAAGGAAATTGCAACTTTCGTGCGCGAAACACTTTCAGTGCGAAATCAACTGAATCGCTGCACACACACGGCACCTGAAGCTTCATGCGAGAAATTCTGAAAAAAAAGCTTTCTTTCATTTGTTCTGTGCAAATCACACATTCTGATCCCTGGTTCTGCCCTTCCTCCACTGCCTCTCAAAAACACGGTCGGAAAATTGCGAAAATGGGCTGTTGCAAAAATGTCATTGGATCTGGGTGAGTGCTGAGCATCAAACACAAGAAATGACAAAGTTGGGTCAACTCAGAATTTTTTTTTTTTCACCAGATGGAACACACTGCTATGGATGACCTCGACCATCGGTTTCAATAACAACTCTCTGGTCACGATGGGCACTTTTACGAACACAACGGGTGGACGTCGCACAGGTGGTGATCTCGCAAATATGAGACGCAATCTACAAAGCAACATGCCAATTCCAAGCAAACGTCCAAATTTGTGATGAAACAAATCAAACAGGTGGGGAAGGAAAACAAAACAAGAGCATGAGATCTTCCCAGCAACGCCTTGCGGACTCACAAACTTTACGCCTTCGAGACGGCAGTCTATTTTTTTTCAACACCCCAAAAAGCGAGCCTGCAGTAACAAACAATCTCTACTCTCGGACAATTCGCATCTTCTGGTCGTCGTTGAATTCTGAAACACTGAAACAGCTGCACAGGAGGCCACTTCACCAACGGACTACATCGGAGGGGAAACATACAACATCTAGACCCTTTCCAAACACGTTTGTCTCACCTTTTTCGACCCCCGTTTTGATGAAGGCCGAATTTTCCTTTTCTACAGACACAAGGGAAAGAAACGCGTTTCAAAATATCCAAAGAACCTCTTTTCAAATCACGGGTCAAAAACTCAACAACGCGCGTTGTTGTCATCGTCGTCAGGTCACGTGGTCTGAGTTCACGTCGCTCTTCGCTTCGCAGGGAAAACGAGTGACGGCTGCAGCTGACATGCGCAGAGGCGACGGTTCTACTGACCTGCGCAGTGGCGGGCACGGCCGACGGCTTCTTGCGCGGCACCTTCTTGCGCTTGACGCCCTTGTTCTTCTTGTCGTTCTCCTTGTCGCTCTCGTCCGAAGACTCGGTGTGGCGACCCGATTCCTGCCGCTTCCGGTACCTGCCGACAGAGACGTTTTCTTCAGAATGCGTTGTGGAATATTCACCATTTGTTGGCGTGTTGCGCGACCGACCACACTCGTAAAATTCCGCACAGAACCGCGCGCGAAAAGCCATCAGGTGACGAACATGTAAAACACAGAATTGATCGACACAAGGAAGACTGAACCGGCATTGGAGGTTCTTTATTGGGAATGCCAAAAGTCTGCAGGCACAAAGTGGTGACGGAACTACGAGATCTTTACCTTCTCTTTGGCTTCTTGGGCGACTTGGCGTCGTCGTTTTTCCGAGTTTCCTCGCCCTCGCTCTCCGTGAGCTCCTCCGAACTCTGCTTCTTCGGTTGTTTCTTCTTCTTCGTGCGCTTCTTGTGTTTGGCGCCTTTCTTCTCCCCATCATCAGCTGTGTGAAGGAGAAACAAGGAAACGACTCAATGTGCAGTGTTCGTCTCTATTCTGCGACCAGGACCCCCACCATTGACACAAAATTCAACAAGTTCATATCTTTCGAAAGAAAGTCTGAAAACGCCCCTCACCTTTCTTCTCGTCCGGTTTTTCTGCCTCCTTTTTCTTTTCCCCATCGGATGACTCAGACTCTGATTCCTCATCCGACTGCTTCGCCTTCTTGTTCTTCTTGGCCTTCTTCGCTTTCTTTTTCTTCTTCTTGTGCTTCTTCTTCTCAGAGTCGGGTGCGTCTTTCTTCTCCTCCTTTTCCTTGTGCGGCGTTTTCACTTCAGTTTTGACCTCTGCATCCTTTGCCGTTGCAGGTGCTGCTGTGTCTGCAGTCTTATTTTCTGTGTTTTCACCGGTCTCTGGTTTCTCAACTTTTATTTCAGTCTTTTTCTCGGTTTCAGAGTCCTGACTGTCCGAGTCTGCTTCCTTGGATCGCTTCTTTTTCTTCTTCCTCTTTTTCTTTTCCTCCTTTGTTTCTCCTGCAAAACAATCAATGATTGGGCTGAAAAGGGGTTTTTTAACACTTTGGACACGTCACAAAGCAGCGAGTGATAAAGGCTGCCACTGGCAGCGTTCACTCAGAAGCAGGAACAATGTTCCCCTCACACACACACATATTAAAACGGCAAAGATGGGACACTCCAACCCACCTTCTTTTGCATCAGGTTCATTTTCCTTGTCGCTGGTTTTGTGTTTGTGCTTCTTTTTCCGTTTCTTTTTCTTCTTGGTCTTGTCGCCGTCCTCGTTGCCTTCTTTCTCGGACTCTTGCTCTTTGGATCGCTTCTTTTTCTTCTTTTTCTTTTTCTCCTTCTTTTTCTCTTTCTTCTTCTGTTCGTCACTCTTTTCATCGTCCTGTTTCGCTTCGTCGGTTTTCTCCACCTTCGCGTCCTCCTTCGGCTCCACATCCTCCGCTGCCGTCGCTTTTTCTGCTTCTGAAAGCGAAAAGTTCAACTGCAAAGTTCCACACAGTTCACGTCAGCATTTTCCAGCAGCGAACAGAACCAGCACCACAGAGCTTCAGCACGACGTTTGAAATCACAGGTCCGAGCCTTGCCAACGTCACGACTTCAATGGGGAGTCCAAGCACGACGTTTGAATGCACCCGTCGGAGCCCCGTCGCGCCAACATCGCGTCGAAAATGCTATTTTGACGTCCACACGTCGCGTGGCTGACGCGACGTTGGCGCCATGTTTGACAGCTTTCAAACGTCGTGAAAATCGCCCCAGTGCCTGCCGACACGTGGGCGACACGTCATTAGCTTCAGACGCGTCACTGCTTGATCCCACCACTGACCCTTAGTCTCAGCCTCCACTGCGGCCGCCTCCCCGTCCTGCTGCTGCTGGCTGCTCGTGCTCGCTGCTGCGTCCTCGCTCACCGACTCCAGCGACTCCGTCTTGATCTGCAACCAGAGAAAACCGTCACAAGTCCGCCGATTCCATCTGCGACCACAAGGTACCAATAAACACCGACCCAAATCAGCGAAATGCACGTTACGCCAGAGGCAGCACAGACCTGGGGTTTTCTGAAGAGCTGCGTGAAGTCGAAGTAGAGCGGGTTGCAGCTCCAGACGATGGGCGGTTCGCTCTGCGTCTCCTGCAGCATCTCCAGGGGCCACTCCAGCTCCGTCGTCTGCCGACCACGTGACAAAGACCATGCTGAGCGACTTTTCAATCTGACCCCTACAACTACCGCATTTTGCTTCTTGTCGTTTTGCACTGTTTGACATGGAGGCGGTTGTCAACCCAATCCCGCCATATTTTCCCCAAGCAAAGACCCCGACAAAACGGCCGCAGACAGGATGCTCAACAGGAAGGGGGGAGAGGGGCAGGGAAGTCTCAACACGGTGAACATGCTTCCCTCGCATCACGCACCTCGTCGCGACTCATGACCTTCATGAAGCCGAGCAGGTTCTTCTTGCCGTTGCTTGGGGACCCGACCGCCGGGTTCCCGCCCGCGTCGTCGCAGTTCCGGTCCGACTTGACGAACGTCAAGAAGTCCAGGCGCGGCTTCACCTGCCAAAATTCATGCACGTCAACTTTGACCACACTCTATTGAAATATCAGGCTTTGATTGGATGCACTCGGAACATGCATCACTGTGCCGCGTACCTTGACGTGGGAGGGAGGCGAGTTGTGGTAGAACTGCTCCTTGCTGCTCTCCTCGCTGTTCCCCTCTCCTCCCTCCTCCCCCTCCGCCTCCTCAGGCTCTGTCTGCGCTGTCTTCTTCCCCTTTCCCTTGCCACTCTGCAATGAGCATCATATTCAATGTGATTTTCACCCCCATGCAACACAACACTCACATGAACCTACAGAAAGATGAACACCGTGGACCTGCATTGAACAGTGTGTGTGCCCGTGAGAAACAGCGTTGTTGCCAGGCAACCACCCCCCTAACCCCTCCTCACCTTGGATTTCCCCGCGTTCTGCTTGTCCCCCTCCTCGAACACGGACGTCTTGGGCAGCGACGAGCTCGACTTCTGCTTCTTGGCGGTGAGGGAGAAGGAGACGGTTCCGCCGGCTGTCAGCTTGGCGGGGCTGCCGGTCGCGTCTCCTGCCGCCGCCGCCGCCGCCGCAGACGCCGCTGTCCCGGAGTCGGACGTCGTGACGCTGCTCGAGCTGACGGTCGGCGCGCTGCTGGCTGCCGGTTTCACCTCACCTGGTCTGGATTCATAAAATGAAATTGTGCGTCAAATTTCTGTTATGTTCATTCGCACGACACGCGCGATCGGACAATGAACACACGAAATTCGCTTTCAACTTCAAAGCGTGCACATACCTGGGTGGCGGGGGATTCGAGGGCAGTGGGATGGTCTTGTCGGGTGGGAGAGGGATGGTGGAGTCCGGCGGGAGCGGGATCGTCTGGTCCGGGGGCAGCGGGATGTCCTCGTTCGGGTCCGCCGGCAGGTGGAGCGGGGGCGGCGGCGAGTCGGGCAGAGGGATCGCCGGGGGGCTCTCGGCGCCCCCGCCCCCGCCCCCGCCCGCCTCCACCACGACGCCCGGAAGCAGCTCCACGCAGTCGCCGTTGGTCACTTCAGGTGAGCTGTTGCTGCCGCCGTCCTCGTCACCGCTGCCTCTGCAAAAATACGGCAACAACAGTGAGACAACCACCAGGACAGCGCAGTTCGCTTCAAACATATTTCGTCTGGTTTGAAGTTTATTATGACGCTGAGGAGTGTCGAGCTCGGTGAATTCAAGGTGTAAGTTTTTGCACGTGCAGAACTATTGAAGGTGACACCAGCAGCGCCTACCATTCCCTATCTTTTCACTTTTTCTACACTACGTGCCACACAGGAACGTCTTTGCTTTCGCAAATAACTCTAACCAAACACAATTTCGTTGCAAAAGCGAACTTCGCGCGTGAGCCTGTTTCTCACGAGCGAAGTTGGCTCTAAGGAGTGAGTTGAAAAGCCACCACCAAAAACAAAATTTGCCAAGCCGCATTGAATACTATAGTTGCCATGCACAGACAATGGGAACCCACACAAAAGAGTCAACTTACGATCACAAAGAAACAAAACCGCAGTACTTAGCACAAAGACCATGAAAAACTTTTTTGTCTAAAATGCCAAAGAAATGCACGAATTAGTTTTTAAAGTTGAAATGTCATCGTCTGACAGTAAATCAGCTGCTCGACGTTCAAATCAAACGATTGAAACCCGCAGTTTGGCTCCCACTGCAAAGTCCGCAGGAACTCTACCACCCACAATTGATTTTGGTTGGGAAATGTGCCCCACTTCCTCCACAATGGCGCTGCTCCCTGTGCGCCGCTGAGCGACGCGTCACTCACCGGTTCTGCGCACGCGCGTCGGCGAACTCGGTCATGCGCTGCAGCTCCTTGACCCGCTTCCGCTCCTCCTTGTATCGCTTCGACCCGACGTTGCGCCCGAACTCGCGTTTGTTCAGCTCCTTGATCCTCTGTGGATGTGGAACAGCAGAGTGCCAATTATCGCTCATGTGCGGGGCAATGACCTCTGAGCGACAAACAAGCCACTTGAACAATGCGTTTCTCAGAAGACACAGAAGTGGAATGAATTATCACTGAAGAACTAAGTTACCCCCGAAGAAACCAGTTGACGTTGGTGATGATCACAGAATTGCGAATTGCTCGAAGAAAATGTTGAATTTTTTGCCCTTTTTTCGTGCACGTCGCAACGGGAGCGCTCGTTGTTGACACTCACGACTTTGTGGGCGTGGTCGTACGAGTTGACGTGGTTGTCGTACTCGGTGTGCTTCAGGTACTGCTTGTCACACAGGTCGCAGTAGAAGTTGGCCTTCAGGTCGGCCAGACTCGCCTCCTTTGCTTTCTCCTTCTCCTCGTTCTCCTGCACAAACGCAATTGCAATGCGTTCACTCTCAACTGGCCCGTAACAAGCGAATGCTGTCATTTTCCGACAACGGTGGTGGTGTCAGTCAGTGATGGTGTCAGTCGCCGAGTCAACACAAAAGTATGAGCACTTCAGTGGTTGACGTGTAAAACTCGTCCACGAAAACTGGCGATGGAACAGCGAGTGGAGGAGGGGTGAGTGTGAAAAGGATGGGAGGAATGAGAGACAGACAGAGAGAGGGACAGACAGACAGACAGACAGACAGACAGACAGACAGACAGACAGACAGACAGACAGACAGACAGACAGACAGACAGACAGACAGAAAGTGACTGAGTGAGTGAGCAGAGGAGGAGGGGACCAAGGGGAGGGTCAGGAGGAGGGGAAACTTGTGGTAGGGGGATTGAGGGGGGGTGCACCTTGTATCGCTGCTGCAGCTCCTCCGTCGACACCTTCTCTCCCTCGAGGATCCGACGTCGCTCCGTCGTCTCTTCCGCTTTCTCCATCTGAACAAGAAAATAAATCACCTGAATTCTACAAAATCTCAGACTGCGAAAAATGATCGCACCCCCCGTACGTTTTGATCCATGTTTTGATCCACGTGAAACGCCACACCGCAGTAAAATAACATCAATTGCGTTTCGCTTGGTCCGGCCCCTTTCGATAAGAGAACGATAGCCTTGTGGTTTTCACAAACTTTTTCCTTCGTGTCTGAGTCAGACTTTTACCCGTGGGTTCAACGGAGAATTGAGGAACGGCCGTGCTGACAGCAATCGCACTTCTGTTACGACCAATTTTTGTTGCAAAGCCTGCCCTCCCTTCCCTCTTCAAAAGCAGATGAAGGGTGCTGAAAAACCGATTATTCCTCATTTGTGGCATCCTGAATGGACACGCAAAATGTATGAGAGCGACTATTCCGCCAGGCCGCACTTTATGACGGAAACTCCTCGGAGGCAAAGGCGGCAGAAAAGCTCCTGTGGAGGGACGCTTCCACTCTGAAATCTCCCCGCCTCAGAAGACGCGCTCTGAGCGTCGGCGACGTAGCGTCCCCGCTGGAACGACGCCCGCGGTGCTGTGCGCCTGCGCGTCCCGTACAGCGGCTCTCTAATGAGTCCGCGCGCAGCAGAAATTGCTCAATTACCCAGGAACCTCTGAACCGCCTCCTGCGTCCATTTTGCGCCCAAAATGCGGTGCTAATAGTTGAGGTCACCAGGACAAACCGGGGCTGTTCCGTAGAGATACAAGTTCAGAAGGTACTGACTGGACCCTGCCACGTCCTTCATGAAAAGGAAGCACGCTTCAACAACTGCACAAAGTGGGACTGGGATGTTTTTTGTCACTGAACATTGCATTCAATTTTGTGATGGGAGTCAAAAAGAGACCAACACCAATCCTCAGGCTCACAGTTGCTTTTCAATCTTCCGCTTGACCAACTTAAAGCCAGACTTGAAAAGGGTGGTTCCCTTTAGATTGGACTCGTTTGTTCAGGTTGATCTCTTTCAAATAACACAATCCACCAATCAAGAATCTCTTGAACCTGGCCCGCCGTCCTGTGCAGACAAATCAACATTCCCTTTCCGACGGGGGCCCATGTCTGAATGACGGCCAACATACGGTCTCTGACCGTGTTTGTTATCACCTACCTGCAGACACCCATTACACTCCCAAGCAATGCTCTTCGTTGGACTGTAAAACCGACTTCGCTTTTTGGGACGACACAGTTCACTTCAACTGTACTGTTGACCTTGTTACAAGGATTAACCAAATTGCCGACTTCACTTTGCCTCGCTGACGGGGCACACGATAACGCCAACGTGCGACGTTGACCAAGATGCTCTTTACGTATTGGAAGACGGGGTAATTTTTCACTGCGCGGGCGGGCGGGCAGCGCCGGGCGTCCCTCCCTCTCCCTCCCTCCCCCAGCAGCAGCAATGAAGTCGGATCAGCTTCTGGCCCGAGTAATTTCACGGCTAATCGCGTCACGACGTCATCAGGCGCGTCCGCCCCGCGGCCCCGCGCGCGGAGTTCCCGCGCTCCTGTTCCTGACGCCCCGCTCAGCTGCACATTGAAATATGGTTCAAATGGAAGTCTCGGGGTCCGTCCCTCGCCACTGGAAGCAGAGGCGGAGATCATTCAGGTTGAGCGATGTGTTTCCAACGCCTTTCTCCCAGGGCTGCGATCAACAGGAGCTGTGGTGGGGGAGGAGAAATTTCTCTCGGGAGGAGAACCATCAGGGAAACTTCCACAGATTCACACGTCAAACCCGCGGGGAGATGTGGGAGCGGTAATTTACGTTCTTCTGTGGGCGTGGAGCCTGCAGGCAGATTGCCTAATCTTCTCAAAATGCCGAAAGGCACAATTGCACGGCGATCCACGCGCGGGGAAGCATCCCGTATCGCACACCCTGAAGCACGAGGACTTGGGTCACGTGTGCAAACCTTCACTTGTGTGGTAAACCCTGGGCTTCTCCAGAGCGCACTGGAAGAGTCGCCCCAATTAGTGAGGCCACGGTGAGCTGCGGTGAAGAGTCCGCAATTAGCCACACACGGACCTGCTGCATTAGGTCCGGTGTAATGAAATGGAGAGATACCACAAATTTCCTCATTTCAACTCACACACGGACATCAATTGACACAGGCCACTTGGAGGCTTGATGTGTCACACACTGTGCCTGGCCATTTTAGGTGAGAATTTAAATCAAAAGGCACGAGGCAAGGAGCAACTGCTGCCAGACCTGCCTGACCTTTGGCTTGAGACCCCTCACCCTGTGCCTCCTGATTTCGGCTGTCTGGCCATTTCGTTACTCCGGTTGTGCTGACGTCCGAGAGAGAGAGCACCGTCGCTTCTCTGGAGGACGACCACGTCCCACCAACTACGTGCTGGGTGCAGGGAAACCGAACCGGAGACACTGTCCCCGATTCCGGACCCAATCCACGAGGAGGTTTGAGTGCACTGAGCACAACTCCCAATCTGCCTCCATTCATTAGAAACTAAGACACAAAGCTGACAAGCCAAACACACTCAAGTTCAATGAACTTTGCTCAGAAGTTTTCTGGGCCTCCAAGAGATGTCACTCAACATAAACGGATTACTTTGAGCCCTTTTATCTCGTTTTCTGAAGTTTCTCGTCTCAAAGGAACCGCAAATAGATTCTTTACAGACAAAACTTCCGAGAAACGGTTCGTTGTACCGAACCGAGTTCACCCGCTGGTTCAATCACCTTGGGATAAAAACATAACTTCAGGTTCCAAATTTGGAGTCACAATGTGATTTGTGTAAGACGCAGCATTTCCCAAGACACCCATTTGTCTTCACAGTTTTGTTGTCAAGGGCAAACACAGGAGCCAAAGCAACCAACTCAAAGATCCAGAAGCAAGGTGCAGGAATTGGTCTGAAACCACAGCAAGCAGCACAACTTGCCTGAATCATCTTGTCATTTGTTTCGACACAAATGAAAAGTGGAGAACAATGACCCGTCCGAAAAACAGCAAACTCCTGTGTGGCCCTCACTGCCCCGAAAGGCTCCGAATGTGGCGACTCAATCCAATTCATTAGTACAACACACAACTCGCCATTCCACGCGGGATCTGACCCAAATTCCCGTTCAAAGATACTGCGAATTTACGAGATGAATTGGCCCAAATTTCAGCACCACAATCCTTGGGAGACATTAGCAAAGAAATTGGCTGGACTGATCCCTGAAAATGGAGGGATTGCTCCGCCGTCGTCAGGAAGGATTTATCACAAAGTCTCGGGCAAATAGCCGATCGCGATCGCCGTGTCGCGCATTTCAACACCAAACGCGGAGCGACTCGTATCTCGGTCTCGCGTCGACTGGACAATGGATTTTCAAGTCAAGTGCACCAGACTCAACCGACAAGACGCGAAAAACACCCAGAAAAGGGGTTATTTGCTCTCTCGTCACTGCACAGGTTTGTCAATTCCACACACAGAAATCGAACAACCCCACAACTGCAGATACTCGCAGGTGAGGGTATGGGGCGTTCGCTGCGAACGAACGAGCAACTCGCGGAGCCACAGCGAACGGCCGTTAATTAATCCAATCGCACTTGGTGTTAAGTGGTCGCCCACCCACCCCCCGCTCCGTACGAAGTCGTGCTGTTGACGTCCTTTTTGGCCACGTCAATTATTGATGCACAGTGCCCTTTCCGCTTTCCTGCCGGTTATTCAGTCAGCTCCGAGCTCTTCTTTTTCTCCTTGCACGTCGCGTCCTGACGACGCAGATGACGATGTGAATCGAGATCTCCAGGGGTGAGGCGCAAATTGAAACAATCAAGAGTGGTCAGGTCAGACATTTGGGTTCCAGTGTTTCCCACTGTTCCCACTTGTCCTGTGATACGATGTGGACGGATGAAGTGACGTTGCCACCTCGCTCATCACTCACGGCGAAACTGCACGGAAGCTTCCGGTTGGGAACTCTTCACAGGAAGACCGGGCGACGTCGGAATGCTCGTCGCGTCGCGTAAACAATCAGCGTGATGTGGAGCCGCCACCTCCCTGACCACCAACATGCAACGTCATCAACATGACACTGGCGTCTTTTGCACGCTGAGTTACCCTGCAAGAGGGGGGGGGGGTCTTGAGCACAAACTCTGGGTGTGCACAAGCAGCTTCCGCACCCGCATAAAATCTATTTTCTATTCCCTTCAGCAGATTCCAAATCTCGGCATAGAAACTCCGCAGCAGAGTCAACAATTGCCTCGAATCCGGAGCAGGTTCTGCCGTCCTCCGGGACTTCACCCCCTTTACCCCGCCTCCTCCTCCCCCGCCCTCCACGAGCCCCATTTCTTACGCTAATGGCCCCATGAATCGCGGCCCTGACAGCGCATAAGGCGAGCGCGCACTTACAGCAAATTTGGCGTGCGCGCCGAGGGGCCCATTGACACTAACGATCTCGCCGATTCTCGCGCGACATGAATGAGAACACAGCCACGAGCAACAACTTGGGGGAGTCCAGATGATGATGAAAAATCTGACCTGAACAAATTTGCATCGAATTACGTCAAGTTTCGTCCGAACAGGTCCATTTTTTTTTTCTTCAGCCCACACGGCTGTCATCTGAGCAGCAAGTTCCGTCTCCATCTTGGAAAGAAACTGACTGGATTTTCTGTCGCAGACTCGCAGACAGAGGACGCGATATCTTCTGGATGTCACACATGACACGAACCCCACCCAAATAGATGCCCCTCACAGTCATTTCTGTACCTGATCCCAGGCCTCACAACCCACGTGTTCACGCCACGTGATCCTCACCCGACGGGTCCCCGGCACAGTCTTCTCCATCAGCGGCCAATTTCTGTGATTTCCCAGGCCGGAGCTGCACAAAGGGCGATGTCAGCGAGTAATGCGGAGCCCAAACAGAGCCCGGCTCAGACACACGCCGCATCTACATTGCTAATCATCCCAACGTAACGCTGCCAATTGCCTCCTCCGGGAAACGCACACAACACGCAGCCCCTCGTCTCGTGTCGTCCGCCGTGACATCCCGGATTCCACTAATCACAACAGTACGCTCATGAATACGAACGACGTCGCCGTGGGTGGGGTGGCTCTGAGTGACGCGCGTTTCCCTGTGCTGAGATGCGCAGGCGCAGCTGCACAGGACTTCCGACAGGAGTGTCTCCGGGACCCGCCGCAGCCTACTGGGCAGACGCCCATTGACAGGTGTTTTTGTTCTGAAGTGCTTTTGCTGATGGCCCTTTTGCTTTCAGACAATCGACGGTTTCATGGCTTTTGTATCCGACATTATTTTCCCCCCCCCCCCCCTCTTCAGTCTCACAGGCGCACAGGATGCACAATTGTCTCACATCACATTTCGACTTCTGGTCACGAATCTGTGACAATTTTCTCAGCGATCCATGAAATGAGGCAATTGCTCCTTCCCCAGCTGAACTGACACAGAAACTTCGCAGTCAGACCACTGCTCAGTGACTCAAACGTCTGCAAAACAAGCTTTGACATTTTTGGTCAAAACACGAAAAGGGGTTTGTTTTCCAAGTTTGGTGTTTCAGTTCCAAGCCAACGTAAACAAGGCAATATTTGGACACTTTTTTTGCATCATCCATCGAGCCCACCATCACTGCCGGGGAGAGGAAGCTGAAAGGAACTCAAACACTGGAAGTCATCAGTTGCCACTGTTGGTATAAATCAGAAGGAAATTCGCGGCGGGTTCATACATAATGCAGCAACATTCCCTGTCGCGGCCAAAAGCCTTTCAACGGCCTCAAATCATCGCAATCAACTCCGCGGAAACTTCTTCCCGCTCCAAACCTGCAGGGGTTGCAGTCGGACTTCGTCGCTCTGAGGCAATGAAAGTTCCGAGCACCTGTCCAGATGTCAACGAAGGTTTCGCCTGTTCTGGCCCTGGAAGAGGATCATCAGGCTTCAGCAACAGAAAGCGCGTTTCGATTCGAGTGAAAGACCTGTGGAGCTTCTCCCCCCCCCCTCCCAAGGAAACGGAGTTCACATTCTGATGTCGGTGTTCGTCACGGGAAAGTGAAGGTGCGTTTCCCGACCAGCATTCAGAGGCGCTATTTAATAACACACGAACAGGCGCAGTGTGGTCGCCGCGTCGCACACAAACGCCTCCGACACACGACAAAATGAGGCAGATTTGATCCCCAGCCACGCAACAAGGCAGCGTTGGATTCGATTCAGTCACAATCAAGCCCCGCTGACACTTTGCACTGCAGCAACAGCGTCGGTGTCAGCACACAAAAGTAAAATCAACCATGTTCCCTGTGATGTTCATTCAACGACATCTTTCTTTCTGTGTGTGTGTGTGTGTGTGTGTGTGTGTGTGTGTGTGTGTGTGTGTGTGTCTGCCTGACTGTGTGTACGTGTGTGTGAACGGGGGCACGGGGGGGGAGGACACCAAGAAATTGACAAAACGCAAACACCTGTGTTGATTTGGGGCTTTCAAAACGCTGACAAGAAATGAGTCAAACTGTGTGCGAAGAAAACGTGCGTGATGTTCAAGAACCCAAATTCGCGTGACGTTGCTGCAGGTCGGTGGGTCTGCAGCCTCAGGAGCAGCACCGCGAGGCTCCGCCCCGCCCCGCAGATAGAAACCTGCTGTGACCCAGTGAGGAGCAGCGCTGATGTCGCGTCCCGCACAACATGCTGTTCCCCGGGGAGTGATCAGGTCGCAATCTGTCAGGCCCTTAAGCTCCCATCCCTCTTCCGCTGCCTCCGAACTCGAGTCGACGCGTTCTCCGCTTCTGCGTCTCAAATTGATGGCCCTTCCTGCAAACTTGCCTCATACTGCGGGGAAAAAGTGAACAAGAAGCAGTGCTCAAAGTGACTGCGGGAGCGTTGTCCGGAAGCGATGTCCCCTTCACATCACACGCATGTCCTTCCTCGTGTTTCAGATGCGGGAGTGGGGAGGGTTGCGTGCAGGGGGTCGTGTTCTTCTGTCTCACTCGCCCGCGCTGCAGGACCACGAGGTCCTTTGCCCTGAAGGCACACCGCACAACAGCAGCAGCTCGGGGGCATCACGCCAGTCTTGCTGCGGTCACCTTCAGCCGACGCACCGGACACAGAGGCCACTTCGCGTCACGCAGATAACACAATTGTTCAAATTCCATTTGCTGGAAGCGTGGTCCTGCCACTGACATCCAAGGGGAAACTGTCAAAATGCCCTTGACGTCGATGTGGTGGCTCAGGGCTTCGAAGTCCACAATTGGACTGGGCTGGTCCCGTCCCTCCCCATAGTGCAAGGAGAAACCTGCAAACTTTCACTGCAAACAGACTGTGTGCAAAACCAACAGAACTCCTCCTCAAACGCAAACTTGACTTTTCCCCGGTTTGCATACAAACAAACCCAACGCCAAATCCAACAGGCCCCAAACAGCCAACTTCCACCCAATTCCGGAGCGAACAAGACGAGTATTTTCCTGCTTCATTGATTCGCACTCAATTTATTCATGGCTTGTCACTGGTTCGCTAAACTTCCAGAGAATTGAATAACAGCTCCCGAGTCCAGGCTCCCACCCCGACCGAGGTTAGCAGAAGAAGCTCAGACAACTCTTCACAAGCTCCGAATACTCACTGCAGTCAGAACTGCTTTTCTTCATGTGGAGCTTTCGCAAGAGGAGCTTTTCAGGCAATTGTTCACGTGCACGAATGTCGTGCAACGTGTGTGTGTGTGTGTGTGTGTGTGTGTGTGTGTGTGTGTGTGTGTGTGTGTGTGTATGTGTGTGTGTGTGTGTGTGTCTGCGTGGTTCTCTGTCCACACCCCAAAACTTTCATTTCCTCACTTTTTCACAGAGACACCCACGTTACTCTTCGCTCGCCATGAAATTATGCACACGTGACAACAGAACAACAAAGCAAACCAAACCTCCTGTCTTGGAGGAGACAACAGTATGTTTGGACGACTGTTCAAACTTCAACAGTTCGACGCGAAATTATGACCGAAGTGATATTGAGTGGACTTGCACCTGCGTCAACTGAACAGATCGAACTCCTTCAACAGCGGCCATCACATCTGTCAAAAGCGAATCATCACTGAGTGCTGCCGGATCTTTCTTCGGTTGGAGGTCATCTTCAGCCCCGGTGCGAGGACGGCGCTGTCCCATGCAGGACCAAGGGCGCCCTGCGTCTCCTCTGTACCGTCCCACAACAGACAGACACTTCACAGCTTCAGAAAACAAGAACTGACAACCCCGCAGCCGGAGGCTAATTCACAAGAAAATATCCCAAATTGGAGTCATGACATGCGTCAATCCAGTCCCGAATTTTACGAGTTTGTGAGACAGATAAAACTCGCCACAATCGACTTATATTCCCATCTGTCATGCAAACCCGCGCGCCCTTGGTCGAGGTTCGCAAATCGACGCCACAGTGCAGCAGTCGGTGCATCTGCCGGCAAGGTCTGGAGTTCCTCCAAAAGAATTGGCAGTGTCTATGTCTGTCTATGTTCAGGGCACAAATGCTTGTGAAATACGTTCTCAGAGGCGACAAGACAACTTCTTCAGGCTCCAGTTTGTTGTTTTGCGAAAACAAACAAGAAGAGAAATTTTGGGGAAACATCCTAACAACGTCTGTGCGAGAACGTCCAGAGACGTGACAGGCCATTGCCCACACACCCAGTACGAGAACAGGACATCGCACAACTTACCCAAGACAGAGCCGCCCACAACCCACCCCAGACATTCAGAACCAGTCCCAGCCAAACAAAACCTGTCCAGCAGTCCAGAACCCGCCTGGCCACACAGAACCTGTCCAGCAGTCCACAACCACTCCATACGCCCAGGACCAGTCCCAGCTTCCAGAACCAGCTCAGCCTCCAGAACGCGTCCCAGCCCCCACATTTGGCAGATTGTCCACCAACCACATTGCGCAGAATCGCAGCGCTCCGCTGAAACAGGACTCGGGAGCCGGGCAACATGCGTCTGGGGATCGCTCTGCGCATGCGCATGCGCCTCCACTGATTGGGTTACAGACACACATACTGATAGACACATAAGTGCATCTGCAGTCCATTCATGTCTGTGATAATACCAGCAGCAACAGCGGATCTATTCCATGAACAAATGCGCATCGACTGACGCGCGGAATAAATCTCAATTTCGGCATCGTTTATGGGCAGATCCCGGCGATAAGCATGCGCACCGACAATTCATGTGCGTGGACCTACAGAACCGGCTGCAAAGATTGCGTGCTTGATGCAACCGTCACTTGGCATTTTTGGTTTGTTTTGCTAGAAACCATAAAGGGAACACGTGTTTCTTCGGAAAGGGTGTCGACCAGCAGCCACACACAAGGAACAGAAACAAGTGCGTTGAGAACACATTTGCTTGTTCAGTACAGTATGTTCAAACAAGTTCCAAACTGCACTCAGCATCTGCATCCACACAGCTTTTCTGTCAAGTCAAACAAGGCTGCACCCAGAAAGCTCGCGTTTTTGCGGTGAGTGGTTCATGGGTTGGACCTGACCTGATCCTGCCATCATTTGGGGGGGGGGGGGTCTGGGAGTGGAGGCAACCGCAGGTTGGGACCCGATCAAGTGCAACCGTCCAACCCAGAGGGGAGGGGGTCTGGCAGCAGCACCAATGAGACCTGACCAGGTGCTACTGCTGGACCCACCCACCCCCCACACAGGCACACAAAGGATTGCACGAAGCCCGCGAAATACGAACACCTCTGGCTTCAAATTTTCAATCAAAATGTCAAAACGCCAAAATAGAAACAGTCACATCCGAGACACTTGGTGCACTCAGCCACCGAGCGAGCGACTGACGGGGCGGCTCCGCTATTTTTAGTCCCGAGGCTCTGAGGAGCACTTTAGCTCTTGTGCTGTCCCGGTGGAAGAGAGCATTGTTACACAGCACTTCAGTCATCTGCAATTCACACAGACAACCCGCTGCTTCGTAGTGTCGATTGAAGACGTGGTGTCAAGGCAAGAAGCGCAGTTTTCTTTTGAGACACAAAGGGGCAGAACGTGCGTGCCAACAAAAACGGGCCCACCGAGTCTGGATGTTTCACAGCGTTTATTTGTTTTTCCAAACAAGTTCTGCATTGGGTGGAAGAAACCACACATTCAAGTCCGGTCGATCCTTCCCGGACTTTGATTCAGCTGTGACCAGCGAATCCCAAGTGAAGGTCCCCGTGGCCCGGAAGTTCCCTCGGACTCCGAGAGGCTCCGTCCCACCCGTGGGAAATCCCCAATCCCCCAACACACACGCATGCAGAGGCATTCTGAGCTCCCAGAACATGAATCAGACACCGGACTTCCAATGGGAGGAGCAGAAAACAACCCAACTGTGGAAATGGGAACTATTGCATCACCCCAGACAGACCAGTGCGCGATTCTCAAGGCAACAAAATTCCTTCATTTGCACCCGTCCTTTCATGACAAAGGCTTGTGTGAAGCTCCGAGGGAACCAGAAGAACACCTCGCCTTCATGTTCAGATCAAAAGTCTCTTCCTCTGCAACACGAGTGACGGCTTCTCCCCAGCCGCGCGGCGCTCTGTCCATTGTCTCCTCTAATGGCGCCTCGTTTCCGGGGGAACTCAATGGACTCGAGGCGCCGTCCTTTACCTCAGCACTTTCCACGCGCGGGACATTGTTTCCGAACGCACTTTGCCTCTGGGCCCTGGTTGTGGGAACAGCGTTACGAATCACCTGCGGGTTCCTGGACAGGTCGTTAGGAGCTGTGATGTACAGCGCTGCGACAGAGGTAACACTGTCCATTACATACGAGTGCGGTCGGAAAACACGAGGCAATTCCACAAGTTTTGTGTCCAGCACACAACACAAATCATTTTCCGCCTCGCAACACGACATGTTCTTTCTCCCCGCAAACTGTCCAATCCACCCTGTGAAAAAAACACTTCCGACAAATCCACAACAAAGAAATACTACATCTTCGACTTTTCTTCTTTTCCACCAAAACAAACGCCTGAGGTTGGGCTCGCACGCCCTGTTCCTCACGCGAGACGCAGGTTCTACTCCCCGAGTCCCTCCCGCGCGGACACACGACACGGCGTCCCGCGGGCTTTGCGTGTCTCGTCTCGAAGCGCGCGGTTCGCCAAGTGCGCATGTCAGGGACAATTTGTCCTTCCATTCGTGTATTTGTGCGCAAATCGTGGCCTCTGCGCGTCCTGCTCACCTCAGTCACCTGGACTTGTCTTCAGACATCAGAACTCTTCCTCATTAACGGTTCAAAGAGCGACGCGCTGGGACGTCCATGAAGCACAGCCCAACGCCAAGATTTTCTCGTTTGCTGCACAGCACACAGCTGCGACCCAAGCTTGCAGTTTGATGTCTTGACTTGTCGGTTCCGACGACAGAAATTTCAAGGACAAACCAAACAATGAACACGACTACAAGTTGCGGCACGCACAATTCAAAACGCAAGACACCTGCTGTCGTGCATTGTGTTCAATGTCGAAACTGCTTTTTGGTGTGGAAATAATGTGTCTACAACCTCAGTCCTGCCGCCTCGTTAAGCTGACTACTGCACCTCCGGACGGGGGCAGCGGGGAGCGAGGAGGGGGGAGGGGGAGCCGGGAAGAGGCCGGGCGGGACGGGCGGGGAGGGAGGGAGAGAGAGCGGCGCTCCGGAACCGATAGATCATCTCCCGCCGACAGACAACATGACCCGCGGAAATAGCAAACAAAGCGCACAAGACCTGCTCCGCATTCGGAGCGGTGTGGAAAAAAGCTGCTGCAGGGGCGATTACTTCCTCTGTCTCAGTCTTCGGGCAATGCAATGGATCTGTGAGCAAAGGAACACAGATCTCATCGCCAATTGACTGACTGCTAGAGTCTTGTCCGAGCACCATGTCCCGTGGGGAATCGATGCTGGCTTCACTTCTGAGGGTCAGTTTCATGTCCCCAGGTTCCAGTAAAGCCACCGAAATCACCAGAGTGTTTCGATTCAACATCGTTAGACGGCTGCCCCGACAGCAATTCTCCAAGAAGAAGCAGCGGCAGCGGAGGACTATGATGGAATAGGCTTTCACCTGTCTCGACGGCAAATGCACCGCGGTTTCCACTTACATGCAGAACAAACACACCTCGGGCGGGAGAAGTCCTCGAGTCGCCTCAGACTCCCACGAGGCGCGGCGAAAACTTGAGCGCCACTCGCCGCCGCCACGTCGGGCTCGTCCCGCGGCACTCGGGGCGGCCGCCGGAGCCGCCGCCGCTCACACCGCGCCCCTCTCCCGCAGCGCCCCCGCCCCCTCCCGCTGACAACACACAGCTGCGTGACCCGTGTATCAACGGGCCGGGAGCGCCCATCAGTCTGAGCCCGTCTCCACAACACGAGCAAGTGTCGTCGTCTTGGATCGATGAGCATTGTTTCTGTCCCTCGGAACAGCGGGTCTCATCTTGTTCTGTCCGCGGAGCTACATCGCTCGGATCGTGACTCAATTGCCGTTGTCTGGCGACTCAAGCACGCGAGATGTATCGAACCGAACGCGCTGCGTAAGACTTACACACTCGCTCTCTTCTCGATCTTTTTCTGCGTTTCAAATTGACCCACACGGACTCGACTCAAGCTTTGCAAAAACAACTCCAGACTCCCTGGAACTTTTTCATCATCAGCAACAGCTTCACGTTTGACACCAATGTTTCCATCGCTTCCGCAACATTCTTTGCCGCCGACGCCCAGTTTCCCTCCCGAGGCGCCTCGACACGACTTCCGGTTCCACTTCCGGTTTCCTCGTACACGGCGCCCCCTAACGTGCGGTGCAACTTCCACCGGAAGCAATAGAGACGGAAGCGCTGTCACCGTTTCTCTTTCGACACAACCCGCGTCCATTCGCTCGGAGAGGAAATCCTGTTCCTTCTGTCTGGAAGTGCAACACTGCGCCACGACCGGAGAACAACGGGTCGTAAACGCCATTTCACCCACTTACCTGACCACGGCACGAGGCATACAGGAAGATTCTCTCGCTCCACCCAGAACCTGCAATGTGCAGAGCTGATGGGGAAGTGTATTTACCTCCATCTGCAGACGCCCGAAGCCCATAAGCTCCTCCTTGACGACGATGGGGATCGGTTCCGTCCGACCTGCAAGACAGAGACGCAGTTAGTGCGGGAACAGAGACGCGCACGCATGCGCTCTCCGCGCTGACCCTTCCCTTCCGGGGCTCGGCCGCCACACACCACCACCCCGCGCGGTCCATGGCACTGAGGTCGGTCAACGAAGGTTTGATGCAGGTTTCAGCCCACAGAGGGCGTTGGAGTCAGGATTGGCGGGTGGGTGGGGTGGGTGGCGCCCCGATGGTTTCGGAAGGGAAAGGTTCTCAGCGGAGACTGGTTTGACACCCACACACAACGAACGCTGTTGTCAAAGCAAAAGATCACGCATGTTGGCATCAAATAGCTTCAAAAAAGACGCAAACAAGTAAACAAACGGACCCAAAACGGTGCGGATGGGAACAACGCGTCGCGCACACTCACCATCGAATGTGTTTATTTGATAAAAGTGCAGTGACGAATAAAAAAAAAAGGTTTTGGTCCACTTCACAATGCAACTTTTCGGGTGTCTGATTTGTTACCGCCTCAGTGAACCCTCAACCCGACTGTGGACACCAGCCCCACACAGGAGTGAACCACGGTTAACACAAACATGTCTGCTGTGTGTGAAGCAACACGAATCATAACGCTAACCACAGCCCGAAAAAAAAATGTTTGGAAAGATGAGAGAAGATATGAAGAGACTGTGTAAGAAGAGTGAATTTACAACTAGAAAAAGGCCAGCCAGCAGAAAGGAGCCACGAACTCAAACATTTCAATGGTTTTCGGGGGTTTTTTCAACATGTCTGAAAACCGCCATCAACAAGCTGTGAGCGACAGAAAATTTGGGGTTTTCGCACCAATCTGTGAATCTACAGAGAAGACAATCGCTGACAAGGACGGTTTTCAGAATGCACACCAAAGCTGCAGGTCTGTCAAGTTTTTGAGTTCGCAAGCAAAGCAAAAAGGCACAAACAACATCAGATACGCAACACATTTCGTCGACGCAGAAAAAAGCACCAGCCGAATCTGTGACCAACGACAACAATCTTCCGTTGTTGCAAAATCAAACTTCGGTCCCAAAGCACAGGAAGTGTGAGAATCACCATTTTGGGAGTGAGAGGATCTGATTTTGCAACGCTTCATCCCTTGAGGCGAAGTTCTGAGACCCGGCGCGTTCAGCGTCCCCCCTCCCCCCCCCCCCGCAGAGCGGAGCGTCCCGAAAGATGCGCATGCGCGTCCGACCAGTTCTGATCCGAACGCGTTTCGCCCGCTGCTCGACGCCGGTTCTCAGCACATTCACCGCTACGACAGTTCGGATCCAGCTTTTCAATAACCAGGTGTACGTGATATCGTGCGATGTTTGACCGACTCAATGCGAAGTGAAAACCTCCGGATCAAGACCGTTAGTTAAAACCAGCAGCACTGTGAGAACATGGACAGACTGGGTTCGCACAAAACAAGCGAAAACAGCAGGAGTTCAAACGAAGCAAGATGCACTACTCGAACAAATGGGAGAGAGACAAACCCTTTTCCACAAAACCCACTATATCATCTAACAAGACAAAGACACTTGTGTTGTATTCAGAGCATTTCACTTGAAACAGCATCAAACGCTCAATGTACACGCACTGCATTGGAACAGTTCTTGCAAACACAAAATTTTTCCGATTTCCCCAACATTGGAGCCGTCTTCTCGTGAGGCTATTACTTTCAGACAGCTGTTTCTTTCTCTACGACTCAGCATGTTTAACGACGTGTACTGTGCAGGGGGGAGTAATTTTTACCATTGGGATTGTTGTCACCAGCGACTCACTAATCTGCAGTTTCAATGAGAGAAATCTGTTAATGAAACTGCCTCTGCGTCAGCGCTCAGCGTGCCTTCCTTCTCTGATTCATCATCGCGCTTCTTCCATCTTTGTCTCTTTCTAAGACACATCTGCCGTCGCGAACAACTCGGTAATTTTTTGCTGGAGGGCACTGGGCAAATTCGCACAAAACAAGAAGACCTCACTGACTTGGCCAACTCAAGACTACGTCACACACGTGTGCTTGACAAACTACGCGAGAACCTTTCGTGAATCGCTGAAACGAACAAAGTTGCTGACAAGGAGAATGCTTCCGAACAGATGTCCAAAATCGAACATCACCCAAGACAACGTTGTCAGATCTGAGGACTGACTGGACTGTTTTGCACTGATGTTCACGAAAGGCTCTTCTAAGAAGTGATTTTCTGAAGGTGACGATTGACGGTAAATGCACTTGAAGAATCTGAGACACATTGTCAGAAGGAACAGAGCTGGAGAGGGTTAAGAAGCCAACAGAGACACAGACAACACCTTCAAACCACGCACGCGACTCAAACATATGCCAAGATCACATTTCTCAATCCAAAGGGAACAGAGCCGACGTGAAACCACACGGAAATGACAATTTGGAAAAGACGATTCGATGCCGACGACTGGTTTCTCAAACTTCTTTCCCCTTATGATGAGGAGAGAGCTCAAACACGAGCACACACCCAGAAATGCCCGGATGCGTGTCGCATCAAGGATTGGACTGGCTCTGCCCACGTGATCCGTCCACGTGATCTTGGCTCAGAAAATGAAGGTCACAACCCGCACATCACAGCCACTCACCAGGGGGCAGCAGCGAACCGATCACACGGCTGCTGCATCAAAACCGCGCTCCACGGGGACAAAGCAAAGGTGTCATCGCACTGCACACCACATTAAAACACGAAAAGCAAGGGAATCTTGATTCAACCATGCAAGTTGGCGAAAAAGTTTCCCTCCATCTCCCGTGATGCAAAAGAATCAAGCCCGTCCACAGACTGGAGGATTTTGTGTGACCGATTACATAGGAGGCTCCAAACTCACTACGACAGGGAACTGCATGTGAAAACTCGCACACAAAGATCAAGCACGTGACGAAAGGTGCATGCCTCGTTTTACTCGTGTGATCGGACCTCGTGCCAGGTTTTGGCGACCGATGTGATTGGTTCTTATTGCTCAGCTGTGCAGCTTTGTGGTATGCCACTTAGTTCTTTCGAAGCGCACTTTTTCAGTTTGAATTATTCGTTGGACTTCGTTTCGACATGGCAAGTGACCAAGAAGTGTCGTATTGCTCTCGGGTGCTCAGTGTGAATTCTTCAGAACCAAACTCATGCAAAAAGGGACATGTTTTTCGAATCGCGCATCAACTTCAACGGTGGCGTTTCTGAACACATTCAAGGTTCGCACTGGGCACCCTCCCTGCGCCGTTAGGAGCAAAATCAGCTCAAAGCTCGTGAAACAAGGAAACGAAGACACACGTTACAAAATAGGAAGGACTCCGTGCTCTAGAAGACACATTTCCAGATACACCGAAACACACTCAAAGGCAGACAGTACCCAGGACACAGGGTCCACCGTATCTGAAATGTTGCACACCAAACAAAGTCATTCCGTCAGAAAGACCAATGTTATCATCTTTTTACCTCTCAATAAATTCCCCTTTCTCGTCTTCATTCAAAAAGACCACCGGACAAAGCATCATCATGAACGCATTGCATTCCAGATCAGAGTTGGATGCCTTCAAACGGCGCAGAACCGTTTCTCTTGTGGTGTCCCGCTAGTATGAAACCACCTCTCAAGGCCGCACGTGTTTCTGCCCTTGTTCAGGTCTGAACACACAGAAGGGATTCTCGACTGGAACTTCTCATTCGAAACTTCAAACATCAGAAGTTGATGGAAGAACTACATCGACTACAGGGAACATCAAAACGAATTTTGAAGGCGACGACATCCATTAGTAGAGAAACAAAACTCAAGCAAACGACCCGAGATCCCCCCGGATTCTCGTGGCATTCTGCACAGCGTGCGGCTCAACACTGTCACCAGTATCTACACAAAGCCATGCAATGTTGCCTGCAACAATCTGAAACCCTCATTTCATCTCCATTGGACTTTTTTTTTTGCCTTTGTTCAGCCATGCACATTAAAATTTCATGTATTGCATGCGCCGCGATGTGATCATCTCTCCCATGCAACACTCACAGGTATGTACACTCCCTACAAGAGAAGAACACCGATCGAGCTATTTCACCTGACACTCGTTCCAAACTTTGAGATGAATCCAATTCAATCAAAAGCGGTTTCACACGCTTTCATATTCTCCCTGTTTCCTTTGATGGATTCGGAAGGTCTTGCGCGCGATTTGCAGCGAAACCTTCATCATCATGTCAGGTTCTTCCAGCTCCATCCGTGGCCACTGATCAAAGAAACTGAAGCTGACGGAACTTGTGTAGATTCTACACTCATCACCAGGAACAAACAAACTTTGTTCGCTTCCTTCCGCCGGGGCCACCACTCTTGTTCGTTAGATCTAGGCACCATCACCGCCTCGAGTTTGTACTGTGTTTTTGCTTTATAAACACTGTGCGGCAGGTGCAGATTTAGCTTCGTCCACCAGAGTGCGCGCGCAGCGCATCCGGTCCCTCAGTATGGACAGCTCGACGACAACACCATGTTCGGCATCTACGGTACGACAAACCCCTCACTCGCACGATTCCGCCCCCACTGATTCCCATATTTCACAAGCGAACTACTCATGTCACCATAGTAACACAAATGATAACTACTGGAAACGAGAAAACTTGTGTTCAAAACAAAACGGGACAAAACCAACACGACACAGTTGTCTCTGAAAGGGAAAGACGTTAAGATCGAACTGTTCCCACGTTCGCGCTTCACTTTTTACCCCTTTGTAACGGAAGTTTAACGGTGTGTCTGCATATGCTAGTTAGTGTACTGCACGACATATGATGCCCGCCGAATCAAAATAATACCGACAATAAAAATATGGACGAAGATGCTGTGAAAGGCATGTAGATGTGTGTGGCATAATCACGTTGAAATGCATTTCATAGCATAAAAGTCTACCTTGCATTTATACTATTTTGTGCATTTCAAAGTTTGTTTCTCCATGAAAGATGTGTTGAAAAAAAGCCATTCCATCGCTCTACAAAATGTCAAATCATTCCACCAGGGGGAGGGCTCAAGCAGGCATGTGAAATCAGGTCACAACCGCGTGGACTCGGTGGGTCACGAACCAAGGTCACCGCCGCTGACCCACGATTTTGAACAAGCACAGTTTGAACGATAAAGCAAAAGCTGCCCGCCCCCTCCCTGCAGTCATGCAGAGGTACAGGTACAGGAGGCTCCCTTCAAGACGGGACTAAGGCCCGACCCACCAGTCCACGTTTCGGGTTGTCACAGAAACTGTACAGCAAAAAGGTAAAAACAGGCAGCCCTGCGGTCAGTCAGCAGCTCTATACGTTGTCAAGACGTTGCTCGTCGTGTACACTGCTACTTATGGGCACTACAGCTACGTACACAGTGTCTCTTGTCGAGTATTTCATTACAGAAGCGAAACTGGACCAAAGCGCTTTGACGCCGCTGCCGAGGCAGCGCTTTGTACTGTCGGCGCTGCGCATGTCACATGATCGTCACATGATCAAAACAACGCCAAAGAGCCCGACCAAAGAACCATGTGAACATTAAATTTTGGCTTCGCTAGAAGCTTTGCACCATGTGACACTCTTGCAAATGTCCCCCGCCCGCTGGGCTGCTGCAGGGACGACCTGCAAGTTGCACAGCCTGCACCGCTCAACCACGCAACGCAGACGTGTTACACATACAAATTCCAGAGTCAAAACCACTTACATTGTGAAATTCAAACCAAAAGAACGGAATAACGGACCAGGTGGATGCATTGTTAGTGTGTCATAGAAACAGGCAAGCAGCACCAACAGAAACTTAAAATAAATCCAAAAAAAAGTGAAAAGGACTCAAGTTTTCGATTTCTCTCAAGAAAAAGGGTACTTCAATCTCTTCACAAGACTATTATCTTGAAACGTTCGCTGTTTTTGCCTTCCGGATTGTGAAAAAAAAAAGGCAACTTGTACTTTCTTCAGATTTTTTTTTCGCAATAATAAACGAGACAACAATAATGAACCTGGTTGTTATGGGAACTCGCCATGGCGACGATCGATGCATCTGGGACAAAACAATAAGCAAAGAAAATCAAATGCCGTTGTGGACAACGACAGGCTCTCGAGTTCCCATGGCGACAGAGAGAGAGACGGGGGCAATTCCGGGACAACAACAACACAATGGCTGCAACCCTGCAAAATTTTCAACTCTTCTTGTTTTCTTTTTTCTGACTTGAATTTTGTATTCCTGAACGGAAAAATTCCCAAAGGAAAACAGAAGATTTTTTTGTGCCTGGATGTGTGAAAATTAAGTGACTTACACCGATGGTTTCTACAAAATACAATTTCGAAGTTTAGATCAGCCAGCACTTGAGCAACTGTCCGTCGCAATTTAATTTTCCTCTTTACAACAACTTGACGGTTCTTTCTGCTACACAAGACAGCTTCCGCTTTATCTGATGTAGAGCAGTTCGATGAGGGAAGATTTCATTCGGACGAACCTCACTCGTGCGTTTCTTTGAAAACGCACCACATGCCACTTGCAAAAATACTTTGTTCAAACGACAAAGCGGAAAAATGGAATGAACATTAAATAAACAACAATTACCAGGGGACAAAACCAGTGTTATTTCTCTAGACAACGACAACGTTGTGAGTTGTTAAATACCCCTTTGTACACTTACAAAGTTACCATGCAAAAACAAGAAAATTGTCAAGAAGAAATGTTCAAAAAATTTCCCCCTTTCAGAATCACAAAAGCTGATTTCAATGACAGAAGTGCCACTGTTTCCCCAGCTACAGAAAGTCTGTGCTTCTCTACGGTACACCTTAGAACATTACGAAGAAAGAAGAGGGAGATAGAACACACACTATGGTCACTTGAAAAAGTGATGATTTCGTTGAATTGTCCACAACATGCAAGCAGGACAGACAACCTAAGAAATCCAAGGCCTGCACTTGTCTACTCGTATTTCAAAGCGTGTGTCTGCAACTCGTCAACCCTTGACTCGCATTTTACCACGCGGTTCGCTTCGCTTCGATCACCCTGAGCATCGTTCGCAGTCACGTGACTGCAGCTCACGAGTGGAGTTGCCTGCAGAGTGCTGTCGTTTCGTTCGTACTTACCAGTCGCGCTCTGCAACACGCTTCTCGCGCAAAATGACCTTCTTTTTCGACGGTTCGAAAAAACTGAGGATCCACCTCCTGCTTGATCAACGCTTCTCTCCTCCTTTTTCGCCCACCTACAAATTTCATGTTTCCAACCCCCGTAATTTCAATGTTCAATGAAACAGAATCATCCGCATAGACAAGCAGGAGGTGAACGCCCTGAGAGATGTACGTGTAGGCCAGACTACGAGGTAAGGGGCCACCAACCAAGCCAGTGTGCATGATGATATACTGGTTATAACACATCAATCATGCGAAGGTCAGTAAAGTAAAATGAAGGAGGCGATCATGTGCAGGCACCGCCCGACCAAGTCAAACACTTCCTGTACAAATCTGCTTTGGTCCAAACACGAAATCCACGAAGTTTTCCTCAACGCAATTTCCGGCGGAAGGAGCTTGACCTGATAGAACAAAGTCTGCACACACGAGGTGGTCTCATCACCCTGTTGGCCACTCGAATCCACTCAGGTGTGGGTTTCAAAGCTTCGAATGAGGATGCAATTTTCCACAAGCAACAAACAGAAGGCAACGGCCAACAAGGTGAGGACACCACGGCTGTGTTTTGAGGCCCAGGGGTCTGTTTTACCTGATCCACACCTGACCTCAAAATGCATTGGGGGCGAATTCGACTCGAAATAGGGACAGAGCGTGTATTTTGTCTAGAGTGGAGGGAGAAGCGAAAAAGATTCTGTACCTTGTAGCTGTTTGCCCAGCCCTTGACCTTCCTGCCAACCCTGCTTCACCAGCAGCTTGTGCCCGATGTTATTCTGCAATGAAAACCCGAAGAAAAGTTGGCAAAATGACAGAGAATCAATCACCAGTTTGACGCATTCAATCTTATTGATGTCGGTGGAACAAGGCGCCCTTCTCGAACCGCGGGTGGAAGAGGCAGCATTCCGCAACACACGATCTTCGCTCGGAGAGGAGGAAAGAGGCGTGAACACCAACCGAGCAACACGAGAATCGGTTGAACGGACCCAACCTGCGCATGCGCCGAGTCGCATACCTGAGACCTGCACCCCCCAACACACACACACACACACACACACACACACACACACACACACACACACACACTGTCTTCTGTGTCAGCTGTGGGTGAAGGGAGGGACATCACATACACACACATACACACACACACACACACACACACCACCCCCACCACAAGACTAATTGGAACTCACAGCAGGCCCACTCTCCCTCGTGTCACCCACCTCGAACAACCCAGCACGTAGCGTGTATCGATTGGCCCAATCAAACGACAAACGAATAAACCGGGACGGAACGCAGTCGGAGGAGGATAACACGGCTCAGAACCGCGCGTTATTAGCGGTATGAATATTTCAGTCGGCTGATCAAAGACGACGATCGATGCCCAGCGCGATTGCAGCGACCTCCCCGTTTCAACCATCGCATTTCCTCCGTCATCTGCTGGAGTTCAACCAGACAATGTCAGTTTTTGATGGCTGCGTGAGCAAAATTTCTGTCACGAAACTTGTTTCACACGAGCGCAAACCTCAGCCCTTTTGGGCAGTATCCGGACACCACAGGCAGAAAAGACACGAGAAGCATCCGACAAACTTTTCACAAGGATTCCGAGGCCAAATCACCCAAAGATCTTCCGGTTGTGTCGTTCCATGACGGTGCCTCGTTTCACCGTCCACAACATCCCGCGTCACCAAAAACATCCTCATGGTTTCTCAGTTGTAGGTCCACTCCCACCACGCTGAGTGGGACATAAAGTCGCGCCACTGTCCAAAGCATCGCATCGAAGCGAGAGCTGACCTGATGTAGACCGCGCCTATCAGGACAACTTTACAGACGCGACTCTGTGTGGGTCGCCCTGCGCGCCTCCTCTCCTCCTCTCACTCTCTCAAGGGGCAATAGATTCTCCATTAAAGTCATAGCCTGTTGTCATCAAAGTCGAGATTTATCCGATTAAGGCGCCTTCGGAGTGGTTTGCAGTCGATAGCAATTAGAAGAGCGCACTGCGGGTGTCTCTGCTGAATGCAGCTTTAGAACGCCACTTTGGCGTCATGATTCCTGCGAAGTGCGCGCCAAATGATCTCTGATTCTCGCGGTCAGACACAAAACACCTTTCTTCAATTGTGCGTCCGTTCAGTACAATTCCAGAGGATTTACGACGTCAACCAGAAAAGAAGCCAGATGCAAGGCTGATGTGACTCTTATTCACCAAATCCGGCGGCGGTTGTTAAGTCAGAGACGACACGGACAAAAACATCCCGGATGACTCGCGGTTCATGTTGAACATCGCGGCAGAACGAGCACGGGGCCTGGGAGCCGCGCGGGCAGATCCACCCGGGGAAGGCGGGCCGCACCACCCGGGGCCTGGGAGCCGCTGCCCCCGACGCGCTTCGCCTCAGATTACAGGGCTGGAGACAGGAAGCAGCTGAACACCGGCCCCGGGCCGCCGGGCTTTAACCCGCACTCGTCACGACTCCTTCATCTAAACTGCATCTGACCGAAATCATATCTGCTTATTTCGTCTGACATCCCACGAAACACGACCTGGTGAACACCACCCAATCTCCCTGCCCAGCGGACGACGAAAACGGAAGCAGCCAAGTCTCCTTGGATCCTACAGTCCCGTTCACTTGTGCGCACTCCTGGAGGCAAGCAAACCCAAGGTTCTCGTCTGCGACTGCAACACCCTGAGCAGAGTCTACATCACAGTTCTGACTGTCAAACTTCGTCTGATTAGATCCCATAAAGTTGTCATGCGGCGTTATTTACACAACGATAAAACTCTGAATGACAAAGTGTGCGCCGGCAATGCACCAGAACCTGCAGACGGAGTCGGTCTGAGAACCCTGTCGGTTCTCATGATGTACGACACGAGAAAAAGAACACGAGACCACGAGTGTTGAATGGGTCGTTATGCGCGCAGGATGCTTCACACAAAGCGCGGAGATGGGTTCGGACGGTCGCGTTGCCCGACGGAAATTAAACGACGTTGTCCCGCGGGACCCGAGCGCGTATCGGACGCTCCTCTGACCGCGGGTCGCGGCGCGACATCCGTCACGTGAAAGCGATCACGTGACCGCGACGTCACGTCACCGCGAGACGAGATCACCCATCTCAATGCGTCGAGATCATTTCAATTTTCTCGAGTTTCTCACACCTGTCTGTCAATTTTGTCTTCTTCTCTTCCTCTTTCAGCATCCCTGTCATGTTGCGATCAGAATCGCGTCTCTGCGCACTAACCAAACCTTGACCCGAGACTCTGCATTCAACCCACGCTATCAAGGAAAACTTCCCGCAGTTTCCCAAAACTCCAGCAAAAACTACCGCAAACCAATCAAAAGTCCCACTTCGTCCAGCCTCGTTTCGCGTCGCGATAAGAAGCAGCTATCTCCCGCGTCCCCTGCCCCGGTGTCGGGTCCGGGGTGATAAACACCGGTAAGTGTTATCGACCTCTGCCATATGCTGCCCACTCCGGACCGGGCCCCCAGAACCCCCGTCGGACGGACGGCCTGTCGGCTCCTATCGGCTCCCGTATCCATCCACACACATGTCTGCTGAACCCAACCGCTCTCAGGAACCAACCCTCTCCTTGAGCTGTTCTCTTCCATATCCATCATATTTGGCACAGAAACAATGCCAGAAAAGGGAAGGAGCTATTCAATAAAGAATTCAGCAAAAGAAGCTTGGCTTTTGCGCGCAATTGCTTCGGTGTCCCACACGTCGTTCCTTTCTCTGGTCACGACGCCATTCCTGCACGTCCACGGGCTCTCAGGGACATTGAGAGGTGACAATGTCATTCTTGTGCCACTGGCCAACCTATTGAGAAACACGTTCCTCCGCAGACCGTTCTCACGGCTCACACCTCCAGAAGAGCCCGGTGCCTCGTCGACGCCCGAATCAAATTTGGCCGAAGCAGGAAAGGTGAGGACGAAACCCACTCTCATGAGGCTCACTAAAAGAGACCAGCCAAACTTCGCCCATTTGGTTTTCTTTGGAAAACAAAACTGGCCTCGTGAATCTCACTCCATGTCACGGAAAAGATCACGATTCTTCCATTGAATGACGGCGAAGTGGTTTTGTGGAGGTGACCAGGTGCGCGAACCCGGGGCGCAGCGTCGCTTTAACGCGCTCCGGAGCCGGACTCGCCCGCCCCGGCCTCCTCTCCACGAGCCCAGCAGCGAACCCAGACTCCAGCCCGGAAATCTCTCACTGAAAAGCCGGCGAGCAAACGCGGCTAAGACGATTACGCGTCCTAAGCCGTTTGTGCGCCACTTACGGGCCGCTGTCGCCTGTCGGGCCGATTTATGATGAAGCGGCGTCGGACGCCGCTGTTTCACGGCTCCGCGCTTCGCTCTCGTCCCTCGGCGTCGCGCTCTCTGCGCGGCAGTGGGTGAACGAGTGACGGCCCTTCAAAGCACACTGCGCGGCAATGGGTGAACGACCGACGGCTCTGCCCAAGGGATCAACCCAGCAGGAACGGGTGGACCGACCGGTGACCCGGCAAAGGAGCTCACCAAAACGGGAGTGGACCGGCCGACCGACGGAGGGAAGGAGGAACCCAGCAGTTTCCACCTCGCCACGTTCTGCCCGTCCCTGTTTCCTCCGCCGTTCCTTGCACCGCCCGTCCTGCTGCACAAATCTGCTGCGCTTCAGGTTGCGATTCCTCAGAGCAGCACGATCCGGCTAAAACCTGCGAACCACGCCCCCACAATGCAACTGCCAGGAACATCAGCACAATTGTGTCACACACCACCACGAGCAAGCAATTCCAAAAGTCACACACAACATTTTCTCTTTTTTCATTCCAGTGCACGTGTTGGTGAAAAACACCCTCTTGATACTGAAAACACACCCTTGTCTCGAGTGCGGCTTGTTTCAGCAACCGGCACCCCCCCCCCCCCCGTGATGAGACCAGCGTCTGAAACGACGTGAACACTGTGTCCCCTGTTGTCGCGCGCCGTCCTGTAGCAGCAGCACCGCAATCTGCAGCGCGAACAGCTACGGGGGCAGGATTTAGCAGCACCCGACACTGACCCCAATCTCGGCTCGCACTGACTCCGGGGCCACTCCATTTGTTCCGCTGATTTCACCACAAGATTCACCCGGCTCGGGTTGCCATTTGTCATCAATGAATTTCTGTTTGTGTACAAACACCGCTTCTGCCCACGATCACTCGCAAAGGAATGAGGGACGGTTCCCGGAGATTGGCTCTGCCAGCGTTGTTTGTTCTTTGTGTTTTTGGTCACGGAACCGGGCAACTCTACACTTGGACAAACACTGGAGTTTCTGCTGCAGAGAAGCTTTGGTAATTGCGGAATCTTCTGTCGCTGTGCCTTCATCCGCGTTCCTTCAATTTGCAAGCGAAATTTGTAATTCTGGGTGCACGACACGCATCCTCGAGCCAAATCTTGAGCCGCATTTCCCCATCTCTGAACACGGTACCGTGAGTGTCACAGTCCCCCATGCGTCGTACACACCCCGCGCTTCCAACCCAAGTCACCGAGACGCTAACACTGATTAAATTACCAAACCAACCGCTGTCACTAATGGAAATATCTTGTCGCTCAAAATACTCACTTTGCCGTTGTCCCATGCATATTCTTTTCTTCTCATTATGACAAATAAGGATGAAAGCGTTGGGGATCTTGGAACGACAAAATAGCAGCGCAGTGGTGCTCCTGCAGAATCCATCCTTCATAACGTCACATGCACCGCTCTCAGAAAGCATTTTCAAGGAGAGGCCCGGCACTCTCCCTGGTAAAATTAATCAGAAAGTTTACTTTGATGATTGCAAAAAGAAGATTAATGTGGCGATAACGAGGCACTTCCACACACGGTGATCTCAAGGTCTCGCGCCTTTGTAATAATTACCACATGCAGAGGCAATTCAATATCGATGCAAAATGTGTTGACAACCAAGGAGCAGGGATCTGTGTGAACCACAAACAGAAGCGAGATGCACACACACGCACACACACGCACACACACACGCACACACACACACACGCACACACACACACACACACACACACACATCTTGTCAAAGTTTCTTTGACGAGATTTTGCGTCTCTCATTTTCATGAATTCCCCGAGCTCCAGTGTCGAGACACAGGCTGCACCGATCAATAGCGACGCTGGCCTTGTGTTCCAAAACGACTCTGTCTCCTGCAGATCCTTTTCTCACTGACAGGAGAGACCCTTGTTGAGAACCGCGGCTCAACACGCACCCCAACATCTGCACAACACCCTCGTGACCCTTCCAAATGGCCTGAAACCACTTTCATTCAGATTTAATCTGTCGCTATCACAGACCAGAAGCGCGTGGAATCAATCGTAGTTCTGTGTTCTCTGGTCCCCTGCGGGTACACACCATCAGTCCGTTGGATAGTCCACAGTTCGAACCGTGCCGAACCAGCACGTGCAAAGAACACCACAACAAGCACATCCGGGTTCTGCAGTTGAAACACATTCGTGCAGATTCGTACATTAGCGTAATGTATCTAAACAGCAGCTGCAACACAAGACTTTTTTTTCGTGCTTGTGAGCAGCAGGTGACTTGTCCACAAAAAGCAGCGACTGTTTTGTTTGTGCGACTTCTGACATTTCGCTTTTGAGATATGTTATGAAAAAGAGAATGTGCACCGGGCTCGTGATGGAATGTTAATTTCTTGCCCACAGACACTGCTCAGATTTCATGGCATGAAACGCGTCATCTTCCTCAAGTCTCACTCGACCAGCAATTGAAAAGGATTGTTGGCCCATTTGGGAGAGTCTCTGTGTGTGTGTGTGTGTGTGTTTGGTGTGTGTGTGTTTGGTGTGTGTGTGTCCATCGTTTCACAGACTGTGACTGCAGATTTCAAACAAAACAAAACACATCTGAACAAAATGTTCGCCACACCAAAAAACACTTCTGTGCCGGAAAGACACACTCCCTTATCGACCGCCTCTCAACACCTTCACAGCAATGGCAACTCTTCCGTTTTGCCAACGAGCAACTCGAGTCGGCGGTGGTGAAAAAATCGTCACGACCGTCAGCCAGCCGCCTGTGTTGTTGTTGATATGCAGCGACGCAATCTGGGAATTAATAAAATGTCACTGCGCACGACAAACGACCCGGCTTCATAAGCGGAGATGTCACCTCCGAGGGTCATAAGACGTTCCCCCTCCGAGCGAATGTCGCTTCGGCGGCGCCTTTTCCGCGCTGCCCCGACAGTGGGTCGCGCAGATGCGCACTTTGACGCCTGTTGGCGCGACGTGGTGGAACTTGCATTGTCAGTGCGCTCCCTGCAGACTCCTCAGCTCGGATTTGTAGACGAGGGGTCAAACCAGCAGCGGGTTCAAGGAACTGCATCATGAGAGCCACACAGCAGACAAGAACGCCGCGCGGACAACACGGACAATTCGCGAAAAGATCATCAATGTTTTCATTCAGAAATGTTCACATGTGAAACATGCGTGACCCCGAACACCCCCCCCCCCCCCCCAAATCAACAGCTTCTGACACAAGGTTCAGCTGCGGCGATTGCGTTACAGTCAGTCGGCGCCTTTTTCCGCACGGGAACCAGGACGGATATTCAATTTCAAGTTGCCGCGTCCCACTGCTTTGCCACACGGAACCTGTTGCTCTCTGCGGATGGCGTTACCTTCACTGTTGTTGAAACCAGAAACTTCCGCTCTTCGTGTCCTTGTCGTTTTTCAAACCTACCTGCAAAGAGAAAGTTCAATCTTCGTTAGGTTTCTGAAACGTGTTTTATGTTCTTTTGGCATGTCTTTTGCGACAGATTCCCCAGCGCATATGAGTATTGATCAAGACTGTCTGAATTTCTTGAATCAAAAGACTAAAGCAACCCGAATTTCTTTGACCAAATCCCGCATCGCTTCACACAAGAATGTCAAGGCATCCAAGAAATTCTCTGTCAGCTGAAACCAGGAACATCCTGCAGCAGATAAGCAGCAGCAACAAGGCCGGACCATCCTTCACGCGAACCAACACGTCCCGTCCCTGCCGCGCCGCCGCACATCTTGCGCCAGTCAGCGTTTCTCAGCGCATTTGTCAGGTCCGGCTGCGCACCGACCGCCAGTTATGATCCAATCCTGACCGACAGTGCAGTCATAAATCCCCGACAATGAGGGACAGGAGAAGCTCGGGCAGCGAGGCTCGGCTGGGCTGGGCTCGGCTCGGCTCGGCGCGCATCCAAGAAGCGATTTGGGAGCGTGAGGCATCCCGCTGTCTGTTCGTTAAAATTCACAGGTCACGAAGTGTCAGTCTGTCGTCGGAGGAAAGACCGAGGGTCACAAACTCGGATCAAATTAGAAACGTCAAACATGGTACGAGGCAGAGTCGGATAGCCGCGTCACATGTCAGCAGCGGAAAGGTCAAAGGGCTCAACGGTTTCGAGGAAGGAACGTCACTTTCGGAACTGAGAAAACCGTCCACCAGCCCCCAAAACACACACACACACACGCACACACACACGCACACACACACACACACACACACACACACACACACACACACACACACACACACACACACACACACACACACGAGGGATGTTCACTACTGTGCACGTTCCTTGTGGGAGTTCATTCTTCCCTCTCTCCTCACGCAAGTCTCTCTCGTGAAACATCCAGTTCAGCGAGCTTGCGAGGGTCAAATGTGAGACTGATCCTGAGCGACAGATACCGCGGCAATATCTCTGCGCGGCCCCCGCCCCGCACAGCAGAACCGCTCGAGCTTAAGATATGAAGCTCAGCATAATAGGAAAGCAGCGGCGAATACTTTACGGCCACCTGAGCCCGTACGAGTCAGAAATGAAGGCAATTTTCCACATGGATATGATGCGTCGTTTGTCAATGTCGGGCTCCCGTCTCCGGGAGCGCGGATTCGCGTCCTCCCGTCACTGCGATGGCGGTCACGGCGCTGCCATAAGTCAACGCGACGAAACGGGGACAGCAACACGCCACAATCCACCACCCCCATGAGCACGACATGATTTTGGAAAAGCACGACATCCCAAACAGACTTTTTACTGAAGACTGACGAAAGATCAGTTCAATTCTGCACAAGGCCACACCCGTTCAGCGCGTTTCTCTCGGCTGCAGTCCCACAATCCCAGCAAAGCTCTGAAGAATCTTTCTCACCCCCAACGCAAGAGTGAAGCAGTGGAAATCACGTTCACTCCTGTGTGAGTGAGCGTGTACGGGTGGCTCAAACCCCGTCGAGAATGTGGAAACGCCAGTCCTCAGCTTCATGGTTACGAGTTGTGTTCTGGCGCACAACTTGCAGTGCGGAATCCCAAACGTTCTTTGACCGACTGAAAGCCGGGTTGACTCCAGACAGCAAAACGACAAATCTGCAGTTTTTCCCAGGTTACCAAGACATCACACGGAAGTGACTCCGCAGCGGGTTGTCGGTCTCTTTCAGACACAGGTCCAGCACATCGGCCGGAGGACAAAGCTGACTTGACCTCAAAACAAAACTCCATTCCGCTTCCTTTTGATGACTTGAGCCTTTGTTGCTTTTGATGACTTTGCGACACCGGAGTCTCTTGTTAATATCCTGTGTGTCTGATGGTGGAGATTAAGTTAGACCTTTCAGCTCCACATTGTGTTCAGAGTAAAGCCACTGCTGATTGAACTGGTGTCACGTGACTTAAACGTCGTGAAATGAATGAAACTTGTGTGGAAAGGAACCACATGAAAAGGCCTGTTCTCTTGTGATAAATTTGCCTGAGACTCCACATGCTTCACAATTAGATTTTGCAGGCATATCAGGTGTCAACCATTCCACGTTTGAACCAGAGCCGAAGGAACGCGTGTTGCGCACGGGACAAAGTGGCAAAGCGGCTGGTACCGAGACGGGATGTGGACTGAGATGTCTGGGACACGAGGGCACTTGTTGCTCGTCTCGTTTCCCAAGGGTCCCTGTCACACTTTGTTTGGGCAGACGCTGGAACACACGCGATGGAGCGGTGTCCCCTGATGTCTGATCATGAAGCCCCAGATCACAACTAGACACTGGTTGAACATGTCAGACAGCACACACAATCTCACTCGAACCAAAGCGTGATGGACCAGTCCCTGTGTCTCCAGGTGCGCCGCAGCTGAACTACCGTCTCATTCATATCAGCTGAAAGCGCTTCGTGCCGCCTGTTGTTGTTGGGAGGAGCTGTGTTGTGCGCCGCCTCGTGAACCAACAACCAACAATGACGCAACTCGCAACTGTAGAGATCGAGTTCTCGTTTATTGCTGCGGACAATGTGAATCTGACGCGCACCTGGGTCATTAAATCGCAAAATATGCAGGCACACATGTTTCAATATGATACAGCGCGCTGTTCCTTCCATAGTTTCCGTAATAGTTAAAGAACAGAAAGCCGGAGAAAAACAATAAACCGAGACAAAGCTGAGGATTTGATCAATGTCCTGTTGTCTGTTCTTTAACTGACTGAAGGCAAAGTTATTTCAATGTGCAGTGCAGCAGTGTCAAACCATTTAAGTGATAACTGTAGATGAATTGACAGCTAACCTCTGGTGGAGAGCAAAAGTTTTCCCTGACGACGTGCCTTTAATCTTCTTTGAACAGAAACAAGCTGTGTTTTGGGCAGACCAAAGGAGGCGAGGGGAAGGGGGTTATGGTCCTGCCGGTTCATTTTCCAAATCAGCAAAGAGACAAAGACTGGTGATCCACACAAATCACAATCGTGGGACTTCAACTGCACAGAAGTCCACCAGAACTGAACTGCAGACATGACTGCAGCAGCAGGACGCACCTCGCGGCGGGTGGTTCACGTTCACGCGCCGCTGGTCGCCCCACGCAGCTCAATGCTATCGGAGCGCCGCACCCGCCCGTCTCCATTTCCCTCTCCTCTCGCGTCACCGGACGCGGACCATCACCGCGCACTCTCTCCTCCGCTTTATCGGACGCTTTGGCAGCGTGTGTGATTTCTGTGCAGCAGGACACCCATTCTCCGGGTGGTCGGAATGTGTTTTTCACCAAAGCGCCGTTGCTGTTGATGTGTCAGTGCCCTTGTGCTGCCGCAAAAGGCGAGGTGGGTCGGGAGGGAGGAGTGGAGAACAGCAGGGCCCGAGCCTCCACATCTGCTCGGCATTCTCTCCGTGTCCAGGCATCACTGTCCCGATGCAGCGGGGCAGTTGTGAACTAAGTGCAGATTTCCTGCCGTTAATGCCCACTCGGGATATTGCCACTTAACCTGCTCTGCCGAATCCACTTTATGCACGAATTTTTCTCCATCTAGGCCGCGCGTAGATCACTTGGCTTGTCACAGCTTTTGTACCTGCAGCACGAAGTTGCAGAGCCGTACATCAACAGAAACGGGACGTCGCTCGCATCATGAAGCAACGAAACTCGAGAGCCAGAGAAAACAGGGATTGAGACCTCTGTCCCGCAGCACCATCCAAGAACCTAATGACTTTTATTGCGCAAAAAGAATCAATCGAAAGCAACAAAGACGGATCAAGGTCTCCGAATTGGCTGCGGCGGCGCAGGAGGAGGAGGCAGGTAAAATAATCAAGCTGAGCAATGCGCGATATTTGCCGCACCATGTTATCCATATCCTCAATGCGTATCCAGTTCAAAGCTGGGTACATGTATAATTGCAGCGTCTCTCTGCGCAGGCGCGCCGGGCGAGAACAACGCCTGACCCGATTAACCAGACACGGACGCTATATCAATCGCCGAGCCTGGGATAATGAACAACGCAGGTCCTCGCCGCACGCAGCCCTGCCTCCCTCCTCGCCTCACGCACAAGCTTTTTCGTTCGGTCTCACCAGCTTTTGCCCCGGTAACGAAACCGGACGTTCGAACGAGAGTGATGGGATGTTCACACGACTGAGTGCAATTTGAGTCCAGGCCATTTTCAACCATCACAACTTTGAACACCACACACACACACACACGCACACACACGCACACACACACACACACACACACACACACACACACACGTCCACACGAATTTCTTGACTTCAGAAGGAACCCCACCGCTCTTTCCCGAGCACATAAAACAGAAAGGAAAGCTGCACGACCGTCAATACTAATTATCCTAATGTGCAAAAAAGCTTCGCAGTTCTGAATGAAACAAGATGCCTCCGCACAGCACCATTTCAAAGGAAGCTGTGATGACATCTAAATGACACAGATATGAAGCAGAAGGGCAACAATGAGGTTTTTCACGACTCATAACTATACCGCTGCAACACAGAACCTGAAAAGCCGTGTTTCCGCTTTCACGTTTTGCAGCCAAAAGAAGCCCCCTTTGTGCGACGCGTCACTTCACGCCAAATTCCATGGAACACGAACGAAAAAGAAAACGCTGAAAACAGAGCGGTGTTTTTGTCGCAATTTTAGGGCTGGAGGCAAAAGAGGTAACATATTGTTTCTGTGGCAACCTGTGATGTTTATTACGCTGGCAGCTGTAAATAGACCGGCTTTATCACTTTACAGACACGGAGATTCATGTAAATCAGACCCAAATATCCAAATAAGGACCGGGATCTGCCGATGACCCACGAACCCTGCTTCGCTGCCGACAAGATAAAGCGGTCCGGTCCACACTTGTGGATATCTGTGCACTCCGCCGTTGATTTCGTCGTATCTTGAGCCGACGAATGACAAGCGACAATGATCTCTTTCTTTGAGATGCAAATCCTGACACACGCAGCCTCATCAGACGAGACTCCTGCCGTCATGCCGTTCAAAGACAGCGATGTCAAACAAGAGACCAAATGGATCTGAACCTCCCAAGGAGAAACGTTGCGCACCAGCTTTAAGCGCGCCCGTCGGTGGATGTTTACGACTCCCGGTGGGGCCCCTGTTTAGGGCTCCTGCGGGAGCTGTTAGAATAACATCCTCACATGTACATGGCACTCAGGATCTCTCAAGACAGCAACACCGATAACAGATGTACCAAAACAGCCCGTGATGGATCTGCCCCGGCCGCAGATACGATGGTCACATCTTTCTCCCCGGGCCCCAGACGAAGCAACCAGACGCAGACTTTTCTTCATCTTTGGCTTTGGTGCAGCACACTTCGCCAGGTACAACACGGCTGGACTTTGGGATTTTTTCGCAAGAAGGTCCATTCTGCATTCTGGACCTGCTCGATCAAATCTCTGCAGGAACGTTTGGCCAGTTTCATAGACAGAGGGAATTTGGCTGAGATGTTGGAATCCGATGCCGCCAGACAATCCGCCCAATCTGCGATGTCGATTTTCTGTCCACCTCGTCTGGAATGGGCCTGAGCCCCTGATGGGAGGTACGGCTGATTGTTCGTGTGATACGGTGTCAAAATCGAACAATTTATGGCACTAAAGTTGATCTTCTGTCCAAATTGGACATTCTGTCCATTCCCACAAACTGAAACGAGCCAAGGGACCCTCTGGTTTGTGATAAGCAAGTGATTTTTGACGCAACCAGAGTCCTGATCTGATCTTTCTGCCGCCACATCCTCATCAACAGAACAACTCGTGTTCCCACAACAGCGACTTCCCGAAACATGTCTCCCCAACAGTGTGTGCGCGTGTTTATACAATGTGCCTCCCCACAGCATGCTTGCTCCCTGCAGTGTCTCCAATGTCTCTCCCCAGTGCTTCCCCAAAAACATGTGTCTCCACACAGCGTGTTCCCTGACAGTGTTTCTGCTCACAGCGTATCTCCCCACAACGCAACACCGGACCAAGGTGAACGCAGCACACCAAGGCCTTGCAAACTCTTCATCTCAATCACCATATCGTATTTCTTATGTCACGAGCAGTGGAGCTGGCCTTGGAAAGAAAGGAACGCACTGAATCAACTGCGCCCGTACCCGCTTGCGTTGACCAGATACCGGTACATGCTGCGTGAAGGACACCTCTACGCAACCGCACTTTCAAAGGGAGAAAACGGATCCGCGAGGCCTTCGGTGAGACGCACCGCCGGAACCCGCCCACCCAGCTCCGCTGCACCGAGTGACCGTCAAACCTGCTCAATGACGCCCAATCAATGGACGCGGCGCACTGCGCGGGGACGCGGCCGTCAGAAACCTTGAAGCAGCGGCGCGGCGAGGGCGATGGCACCGGGTGGAGCCTCCCACGTGCGCATCCAAATCTCGACGTGGCTCCAGTTTGAGATCATCCATTCAAACCCAATCTTCCCGTCTCGCCCAAGATTCAGTTCTCAGGGTCTGCTTTCATTGGGGCAGAGGGAGGCCTTCTTGGGAAAGGGTCAGTAAAAATACGCGACCTCTGGTGGCTTGGGCGTGCACAAGCCCAACACCTACCTCGCCCAAGTTTTCGCGAGAAAGAAGCTTCAGCTTTGTTCTCGTTCAGTGTTTGAAAGCCCACGCTGCTCCCATTAGGAGACGCACACTGCATCTGCGTCAACAATCAATCAATTAGAGCCGTGAACACTGCGAATATTACCTCGTGCCTGTTCTCTCCTCATTACTTACAAACTGCGAAACTCCACGCGCACGTTCACGTAATTGGGAAGGAAACACCTTTGGAAAGCATCACAGGGTCGTCGCTCAAAGTGAAGGATTCTTTGTCACACTTCAAACCTCCGTTCTCTGCAGGCCCAGAGCTTTACAACCGTCTCTCGTGTCACATGAAACGAGACGACCCTCGTTAACCACGCCTCGTATCCCGTGAGATTTTGCTCACCATGTTCAATCCAACGTGTTTCTGCACGTTTTGCAAAGAGACTGAAAGGTCCATCACCGAAAGCCGGGACACCAGAGCTCACAACTGGAACTTTCCTGCAGCGTACACTCCACCGGAAAGTGAAGCCGGGGAGGAGGGAGAGGGAGGGACGGGAGGGGGATGGAGGGGGAGGGGGACAGACGTATCCATAACCGGTGCGGCGGCCACTCCCTGTCACACCGAGAGGAATAAGGAAGTTGGGCCTCGGGCGCCGACGCCGTGCAGTGACTGAGCCCCAACATCACAGTGTCCTCGATGAGCTGCGTGGAAGATGCGCAGAGACGTGGGTGCTTGTTTCAGGGAAGGGGGGGGGGTGCACTTCAACGTGCGCACGAATCAGTGTCTCAACCTGATAGGTGCGAATTGTGCACAGAACAGGCGAAAACCCCGTAGTTCCAGAAGAAACCCTCCATTTTTGGACTGCTGAACGCAAGAATCTTCGTGTTTGGTTTCCAGCAACCTGAACGCGGAGTGATCTTCTCCTCGATACACCGACTCAAACCACAGAAGAAAGTGCAAAACAACCCGCACACAAGGCCCGCGATACGAATTCCGCGAGTGCGCTCGGACCCAGGGCTTCTCTGGTACCTTATTGACGAAGCATGTTACAGCATTGCACTCGGGGCTCCACAGTTGCCAAGTCTTCAGCACTCCTATTGCTCGTCCAACACAAGAAGAGGCCTCTTCCCTTTCTTCTCCTTTTCACCCTCCAATATCCCGCGCAGCTTCATTTTCCACTGCAATGGACAAGCTTTCTGAAACTGCCTCTCACAGTGAGGCAAAGTCCTCCTCAGGCTACAGACATATCAGTGCACCAAGATTTCCAAAATGATCTGACTGTCTCTCAGCCAACCAACTACAGGCTTTCAATTTAATGCTGCACTTACAGAGCTTGAAACAAAAGCTCACGTCGACAAATCTCTGGAGGAGGAACAGGCACTCGAGGACCGAATTGTGCAGGGGGAACGAAGGAATCCCACGTGAAGAGACTTTTGCCTTCAACAGAGATGTCTGCGAAATAATTCACGGTGGAATTCATTCCACTGAGCAAATTTGAACGGGAATACTCCACCGAAGGAAGGATGCAAAAAGTTTCTCGGATCTTGAGATCCTTTTCCAGATTTACGCTCACGAGACATGACTCGACACCGCCCAGACTATCTGTGTCCCTGAACAGGTCGCCTTCTTCATGTGAAATTTATGTAAATGCCCAGAACACGAGCAATCACTTGTGAAAGATTTGATCACTTCTCGAGTGGGGTTCGGGTGACGTGGAGCGGCCCGTTATTGCGCGAGGGAAGCGCCACAATGGAGAGACCTTTCACTGCATCAGGCAATGGCATTTCCAATGCAAATACGACGCCTTTGGTTTCTATCAGCCCCACAGAACATCAACAACGAAGGAGTCGTGCCTGATTTTTGCCAATGTCTCGTCAACGGTTGCCCAGACCGACCCCAGGTTCGTTGACACGAGCGAGGAAAAGCGATGCACGGAACCCGAGTACAGTTGCTGCTGCACGAGAATCCTTGAACACAAGTAGGACACTGACGAATCTTGTTCTGAAGTCTAAAACCATTTTGCGTGCAGCAGAAGTCTCTAACAACTCGACCTTCGAGTGAAGAGCAGCGCAGCGCCGGCGCAGCATGTTCCCGCGCCTTTCACTCGGCGCAGCGGGTCCCCGCGCCTTTCACTCGGCGCAGCATGTTCCCGCGCCTTTCACTCGGCGCAGCATGTTCCCGCGCCTTTCACTCGGCGCCGCATGTTCCCGCGCCTTTGACACGGCGCAGCGGGTTCCCACACCTTTCACGCTGCACAGCGGGTTCCCGTGCCTTTCACTCGGCGCAGTCAACATCGATTTCAACCCAAGGGATCGCAGCGCGATGGCTTCTTGTGTTTACCACCACGCACAACTGCTTCGGCCAAGATCAAATTTTGTGTCAGTACAGCAAAGGGAAAGAGGCAAAGTGTGCTTCAGAACCCGGTGCCTGTTTTGGGCGCTGAGTGAGTTGCCCATTGCACTGGAGAGGAGAGACAAGTTTCAATGGCATTCGTTTCAAACTCCAGTATCTTTACGAAAAAGTTTTGACTCTTGCCTAGGTTGTTTCCATCTGCCTCAAGGCCAGCACCACCATCTTGAGACAATCTCAAACTTCACATCTCAGGCCACGAGGCTCAAATCTGCGTCAGATCAGCTACAAACCTCCGGTGCGGCGCCGTCTTTTCCGCTACATTCTGGGGGCATTTGAATCGCGTTGCTCCGGCAACCTGACTGTGAGCGGGTTCCCTCCCCGGAAGCACGTGTGCAGAGCGCATCTCTTCGGCTCCCGACAACTCCCGGCTTCCTGTCATTCCCATCTACACTGCAACAAGGTTTCCGCACAAACACGTGGAAATTGCATAAATTTTCGTGGCCAGTGCAGTGTTCTGACTCCAGAAAGTCAGGAATGTTTCGTTGTGCACCGGAGTTGCCCTTGAGGTCCAGGTACAGATCCAAGACCTTCTCTCATTGTTTCTACAGATCACCATCAACAACCAACTCGTGTACCATCTGCGATGGATGAGGCTCCTGAAAGCTGCTGCTTTGGGCTGCAGATCTGTATCTACAGGTTCTGAGCTATTGTGATGTTCCATAGTCTGGGACTGTGTGGTGTTCAGAGGTTCCAGGGAATCTTCAGTTGTGTGGATCAGATCTGACAAACAACCCTAAGACATGTCCACGACCCTTTGTGCATCAAATTCAAGTCTACTGTCATTGGTCCATTTTGCCAAGGAACCACGCACACACACACACACACACACGCACACACTGTCTTCCACAAATCTCCCACAAACCACTTTTCAACCCGAATGTGATTGTGTAACACTCGAATCTGCAGGTAATGAACCAAGGGTCCCGTTTTCTTGTTCCGTCTCAAGACTGGAAGCTCTGCTCGTTTCTGCCGAACATGACCGAGCCTTTCCCCGCGCCAGGTCCGCACGGCGCAGGTCGCTGTGCTGTTGCGTGCGGAGCGTGTTCTATCCGGTCGCAATGATTGTTCGGAGACGGCGGGTCCCAGAGAAGGGACGTGGCGCGGCGCACAGTGCGGGACCCGCCCCACATGCTGCTGCCGCTGCTGTCGATACACCTGGTGCACTCCCAACCTCGTTAGGACGACAGGGTCGATCAGAATTGGGTTACGTACCGGTGGTGTTTCTTGCAACCTTGCTACATCAGAGTGTGTGTGTGTGTGTGTGTGTGTGTGTGTGTGTGTGTCTGTCTGTCTGTCTGTCTGTCTGTCTGCCTATGCGTGCGTGTGTGTGTGCGTGCGTATGTGTGTGCAGCACAAAACATTCAGCGCATCTTCCTGAAACTTGATAACACGCACCTTCTTCCTCTACAATTCACACGAAGGAGTTCAAGAGTTCACGGCGCCTCCGTCTCGGAACACACGCAAAAGCAGCGCCTTCAGGCCTCTGAGCCTGGAGTATGCTCGCTCCGACAGTACCGTCTGCAGCCGCTGAGCAGTGCGAGGTGACGCGACTCTCTCTCTCCCCAGGAATCACCCGGAGCTTCAGCCGAGTATTACATGCACCGGGTCCGTCCCCGTGGGCGCATCAAGCACGCTGCGAAACTCCACTTCCTCCACCCGTAGCCCCGACGCTGACGTCAACCACGTCAAAACGACGTCAAAAACGCGGGACACACAGCGCACAAGTGCAACAACAAATCTATTTGCGCTGCCTGACGTCTCCTCATTCGCGTCTGTACTCAAGTACTCGAACCAAACAACATAGCGACTCCGCAGGGGCATCTTCTGTCGACGTTATTACGGCAATAAACGCGAGGTAGTTCTTTTCTGTTGTGGTACTTTTGGGAGTAATTCGCCTTTTGATCGTTGATTAAAGTCTTTACTGCAGGAACAACGCAATGTCGTGTCCAGGCTGAGTTTCGGAAAGAGGTCGGTTGGACAAAGGACTTGATTGTGAAGTTTGCTTGACAAAGATGAAAGGACCCGAGTCTTGACATCCGAAACTCAAAAGGCCAAACTGCACACAAGACCCACGCGAGTCACGCACAGATCACATCTCGCGGGTTCAATCGAGGTTCCGCGAGACTGGGCGTGTTCGTTGAGCCTCACGAGATGCTCCCGATGGCATCGGCAGCTCCGCACCCATCTCAGCCCAAACACATCATTTCCTCGAGATATTGTCGCGTACTCTCCCAACGCTGGGTTCACCGCACCCAGCCCCGCCTTGTCTATCGACGTGACACGAGGCCCAGCGGTCCCCGAGGTCTTCAATGATGCACGAACCCAAAAGTCCCGAGCACTCTTTCCTTCAGTTCTCCCTTTACTTCATCTCCAACCTCTAATATCCGCCTGCAATAACTCCACTAAACTCAAGATGTGAAACACATGAATAATTCTGAGTGATTTTCTCTTTGGGCCAAAATGGGGGATTTAATTCCGTGTATGGCGCTGGATGGCGGGATCAAACGAGAAGCCCAGGAGCCTGCGCTCGGAGATATGAAAACTGACATACGAGACCCGCATGGTCATATTTCAATACAGTTTACAAGATACATTGCAACACTCCACAATTTTTACCTCATACCGCATGGAAAGAAGAGTTGAAAGAAGCCTTCCCTATTCTGGACCCACAGATTCTTAGGCGTCAGAATGAACTGTTTGAACAGCGAAGGACCCGCGCGCACCACACAGACAGCAAGCAAGAAGTCGATTGAAATGAGGGCGAGCAACCAGTCATTTCGGGATCTGAAGTAGCCGTCCTGCCAGGCGAGCAGAAGTCAACAGCATCGCAATTTCCGCCGGTTCGGCTCGCGTTTTCACTCGTCCGATGCACCACAGTCAGACAGGCCCAGAACTTCCACCGAAACCGCGCAGCAAAGGCCTCCACCGACCACCACCACCACCACCACAAATCCTGATCTCGTATTTCAGTCAGCGTTCCACTCGTAAACAACATTTTGGGCAAAGCGCAACTTTTTTGATTTGTAATTTTGCTTGACAGCGGATCAGCGAGAGAAGCAGAGCTCCCCCATCACCGAGCCACTTTTTTCTGCCACCGCAACTCACAACTCGCCCCTGATACCAATCCGAAGAATCTACTCCGTTTCACAATTTACATTCTTGGCGCGGACCTGGAGCAGGCCGCAGCTACCAAAGCGATGATTTAGGAACCTGCGAACTGCATTCAGGTATTCCCACAGCCATGGACTCGCCATCAACAGCACTGTACAAACTCGGCCGCTTCAGTTTCAAAGGCTTTATCCAGCTTCAGCAGAGTCGCTAAAAAAGCTCTCTCAGAAAGTTTCCAATAAAACAGCATCACAATGAAATTTGAGCACAATGGGACCCAAGTTTGTGCTCAAAGTAAGACGCGACTGTGCAAGTCATCTTCGTGGTTGTCCGGGACACACCCATATCTCTTGCCACTGGGAAGAAGGTGAAGTCATTGAGGACGCAGCCGCGCCAAGACCTCAGTCCCCCAAGGCCGCCAGTCTTGAGGAGATATCCAACCATCTCGTGGCTTCACCATTAGTAGATCATCTGCGGCAGATGTTATCCTCGCGCGCCGCTCTGCTTCGCCTCCAGCGCGATCCGAGCCTGATATACGGTCCGCTATCTTCCTAATGGATGCAACAAGTAATGAAACCCCCAAAAAACACAACAGGTGCCGAAGCTAATCCATTGCTCGAATTACCTGCTTCGGAATCGCATTTCAGAAGAACGCGGAACAGGAGAGAGCGGATGGAACCAGGCTATAGGCAGCGCCGGGAACCAGGCTGGGCTCCCGTCATTCATCCCACGCAAGCGCCGCGCTTCCAGACAAGAGGATTCCACTGCAGAGGCCTCACATCAATGTCAACGGGATTCCGACATGCCTGCCATCAGCACCCACCTCCAAATCCGCACTATCTATGGAATGAAAATCTCGCAGCGCTCACATTTCCGTGGGTCATAGAAGGCCAATCCTGAGAGCAAATGCTGTTTGCCATTCTGTCCGCCAGGAAAGCACGCACATCGGAAACAATTTGACCCGAGCCCCAGATGCGGCGGCGCACAATGACAACACACGTCCTTGTACAGCCTTTTGTGATGCAGTTATGGTTTGGTAGAGGAGAGCACAAATTTCACAGCTGCACCTGGGTTTCACACAGTGAAACATCCTCTCCCCCTGGATCACCTTTCAAACGCATTTTCTGTGTTTTCTGTCACCAAAACGACAGGCCAGGCCCTGCGGCCTCGGTTCTCAGAGGCTCCCCCAAAACAACAATGGACTGGACTCAGCAGTTGGGAACCAAGGTTAGCGGCAACACAGGGAGAGTAGTACACCTGCCCCCCCCCCACCACCACCAGCTAAAACCCGCATCACTCGCAGACTAACGAGGCAGACACTGTGACATCAAGGCTCATCGCATCCCATCCCCGCGATGGACTCGCGGCACAAACAGCCAACACCTGAGTTCGTCTTGGGGTTCCATCAGTTTGTGTCCCAACGTTGTCCCGATCCACGATTCAACTGCCACTGATCGTCAATGACAGACCAAGGAAACAGTGATTTCTCAGGCATTCTACCTCAACTTTCGTCAGACTCCATGCATTTTCGCTGAACATGAAAACTTGAAGAATTCCATGCCCCTGCCCCTGGGACCTCTCTGCCACTTTTCACCACTTTACAGATGCCTCAAGGAAATTTCACTGCACTCAGCTGAAATTTTGCGCTTTCCACGGAGTCCTATTGGAGAGTGTTGTGCGGGTGAAGCGGCTAAAAGCCACACTGATGGGGCCTGCGTTTCTCAGTGTTAAACAGGAACAAACAGATGATGGTATTGCGTGACGTCGACAAATACATCAGCGCAGAGCCGCACATGTGAAGAGTGAGTGCTGTACCCTGCCATTGACTGGCAATTTGGTGAGACGAAAGCAAACCAGCTGTGATGTCCAACCAATTGCAGCAATTGCGACAAACCCTCCAGATTTTACAGGTTCGAGTCCACAATCCCCAGCTCCGTTGGCAAAACGCAACGCTCGCTCTGGTGCAGGTGCGAGGAAGAGCAGTTTTGCTGTTCAAACCACAGCCCTATTGAACCAAGCCTGTTGTTTCTCCGATCCATGAATGAAAAGCACGTTTTGTGTCAAGGAACCAGTCAACAATTCGGTCAAGGTGCTCGCGATAAGGGGACGCGCACAGGTGCCACGGAGCGCAGAGGACGCACCCAGCACCAACTTCAAAGCGTCTGACAAAAAGAAGACAGGTTGTGACAAAAATTTTGAAACGGAGCCTCTGGCAAAAAGTTCCAGAAATGCCGCTTCTGTTATGCGAGTCTGAGGCTTTTTGTGCAGCGCACGGAGATACAGGCGAGAAGCGTCTTTTCCACGAAGTTAATTTCGGCAGATCGCTCCAAGCTATCGACACTGAAATAGAAGGCCCAATTGCCACGGTGCAACGGGAGAAGAAGGAGGCTGCCTGACAGAAAATTAAATCTGAATACCATAAATCTGAACTATCTCTCGTGTCAAACAAGATTGTGGGCGCTCCCGAGGGCAGTGGTGGTGCTGCGAGTACGCCTCCTACAGCGGAGACTGCCGGAAACAGCCGAGGCCCGACATGGCGAAGATGGAAGAGTCTTTACCTGCATGAACTCCTTGTAAGGAGTCCATATGCTGCACACCTTGTAACACATGGGCATCGTGACTGCTTATCCAATGTCAATACAATCCAAGGTGATCATCATTCGGGTCGCTTTGTTTTGCACAGGTTTGTCTGTTCCAAGTCTAGTTCCCATTGTCATTTCTAGCAACGAAAGTTCCTCTCCGTACAGGCGCAAAGCGTCAGTTTTTTCCTGGCAAAAGTATGTGATTTTATGCAGCATTTACTTTTTCTTCTGACACATTTCCTCACAGCCATGTTTGACTTCAGTGTACGTTTTATTCAATAAACTCCCTTTTTCTACTTCAAAGCACGCGCAGCTCTTAAGCTTCCTTCCTTTGCACACAATCATTCTTTGACTTTCTTCAGCATGAAAACGCGAGGTGTCTGTGTGTGTTCCCACGTCACACCGCTTGCCTTCCCTTCGCAGACATCTTGACACAGCCCCTGCAGTTCACTAATCCTCGTGTTGCCTCACGCATTCAGAAATCCACATCTGCTCCCTGTAGTGAGTGCGTGGACGGCGATGGACACAGGAGCAGCGGCGTTCCCTTGTCTGAGTGCTCGGGCCTGGGAGTCGGAGCTGCCTTTATGAGCCGAGGCGCTGGAGGAGAAGCTGCTTCAATGAGCAGCGCCGCCGCTGCGCTGCGGGCCGCGCTGAGCGGGGCCGCCCAGTCAGCTGACTCCGGACCCACACGGACTACGCTGGTGAAGCGAGCCGCGTCCTCGCTGAGTCCAGGCTTTTCAACCTTTGCTCTGCCAAACATGTCTCCAGCACATCCCGACTCAATGTGTGACAAACCGTCGCGAGGTCTGACCAAAATCGGCATGGACAGATGCACTTCACAAAATCATGCCCACCCAACATCCCCCAATCTCAGGTTCGTCCTTCCGGTTCAGATCCTCAAAGCTCCCAACAAATCAGAAAATGGCATCCTAAAGCAGAGGGCTCCCCTCATCCGTCACATTCTGAAAAGGTCAGATCCTCCGACAACGGACCACAACCTACTCTGTGCAAAAAGATGACAGTCAGCACTGAGAGGAACCTGGGCCGAACCTGCCGCACTGGTCATCCTAATCACTTCACTGTCAGTTGGACGACTGTAAATCCCGACACTGCGGGGGATTTACTCGAAGCGAAGCTGCACTCTGAAGACACAGGCTCCGTTTGTTCCTTCCCTGCGAGGATCCCGCCCGAGTACCTGACGCCAAGTCCAGCGCCAAGGGGCCTCGTGACAGAGAAAAGCTTGGAAAGAATTGAGAGGCCTCAGCACTGGATCAATGCACTGACTCCCCCTTCAAAATGAAACAGTCTCCCATTTTTTTCAACACCCGGTGGGCGGGAGGCGGCGGGGGGGCGTACTTTCCAGTGTCCAGTGCGACTGGGTCACCGCATCGTCTCTAGTGATTCATTCTGACGACGTCGACTCGGCCGCGGCGGCGGGAACTATCCGCACAGGATCTACCGAGGATGGATGTAAATCCGAACGGACAGCGCCAATCTCCAGAATCATCCGGATTCCAACAACTCTTCCGAGATTTCTCAACACGCTCAAACACTTCACTCGTGCCAACGCCAATTCCGCTGCATCCCACGCACGGTGCTGGGCGATTCTGACGTGAAATGGAGCGTTTTCAACTCGTGTGGCTCCAGTCCCGGAGATGGCTATCTGTTGGGCCCGGATCAAGGTCATCAGAGGAATCGCCGCCGTCGTGCTCGTCGCAACGCTCGGGAGCTACGAGCGCAGAAAATCGGACGCATCACGCGAGAAATTGATGGCGTAGTGGAAGGACGGAGGTGCGCCGGGCTGCGGAGGAAGATGCGACGACGACACCACCTGGCGTTGGAGTTGAGCAAATTCAAAATCCAACCACCAGAAGTTCTTTCAGTTGATCTGTGGGACTGAAGAATTCGCTTCACTGTTCACTGCTGTACAGAGCTTCTGCTGAAATTTAGGGCAAGTCCCGTGTTTGCACAGGACGGTCGCGGAGCAGCAAAGCAACACGATCTGACAGTCTGGCTGCAGCGACATGTCAGATGGTGAAGGCAATTCAGAGTCAAGAGTCAACAGAAAATCTCGGCGCCCGCTTCATTTTCAGCGAATCACCCTTCATTTCAGGCACACTGTCAAAAAGATTTCACCCTTCAGCGCACCTGCACAACCTGTGCAGCTGTTTTCATCCAAAGTTTCTGCTTCGTCAGGGAGGGAGTGCCTCACAAACAGGTGGTGCTCATGTCAAACACCACTCCAACACCACACAGAAACCAAAACACTGAATGCATAATTGACGTGATGTTTTCCCTTTGTCTTGTGCATTTCCTGCGCAGAGCAAGTGGAGACGGTTGAAATTTCGACGCGGTGGTTCCACAGCGCATGCGCAGCGTCCGACGTTGTACGTGACGCTGCAGTTCTCCCACGTCGCGTACAATTGACGTGACGCGCCCCCCCCCCCTTCAGCCTTTGCTTGGCGCATTCCAGCGCCGAACCCGAAGAGACGGTTGAAATTTCGACGCGGCGGTTCCACAGCGCATGCGCAGCGCAGTTTCTCCCGCGTCGCGTCCGCCTCATTCCGGGTTCATTAGGACCCGAGGTGATCAATATCAATTAGTCGCCCCGGCCACGGCTCCGGGTCCCTCTCCCCGCGCTCAACCTGCCCGAACACGGCATAAAACAGCGCAGTTTCCAAAGCCATCTCACCACCACCGTCATCCCTGTACCACTAATGGAGAGGAATGCATTATTCAGTGCGCGCGCTCGTGGCACGCAGGTGCAGCCCGGTGACCCTGATTTCCGCTGGGAAGTGGGCTAAACGTGTGATTTGGTCGGTTAATTCTCCAATTGTGCCCGGCGTTCATTCGGGTCAATTTGCGCGGTGTAAATTGACGTCCGGGTTTGGCGCGAAGATTGAGTGTGCGCCGAATGGCGTTTAATTTGCTGATGGACATGGCCGACGCCTGTCCGCTGCCCGCCCAACACGTCTCAGCCATTGTGTCAACCGTGTTCCTACTCGGCGCCATTTGGCTTCACTTCCACGGAATGACAAGTGCAAGTCTTCCAGAAAATCCAAAGCAACACGGCTACAAAGGATCAACTGAAATTTCGCATTCACCACACACAAGCGTGAGGCCAAGAGAGTGCAACCTCATGATCCCTCCACCCCGACACGGTGATAGATTCCAATCCACGCACTCTCCAACCAAAAAACAACTCCTGCATGATAATTGAAACAAATTTGCCTGCTCGCGCTGAACTGAGAGCACATTTGTTTGTGTTCATTACTGTGCTCAAACCATTCTGCTGCTGATGAACTTTGTTGCAAACTTTGACAAAGTCCCGTTCTTCAGTGGCATCTTCTGAAACCCCCCAACACCAATTCATTTCAATACGGAAGTACGAGCTGTGCGCTTCACACACATGGAAAAGCATGACGAACGCAGTTCTGCAGACAGAAGTACAACACCAGCTACGTTTCGTTTCATCACGTTTGTGCTGCACACTCTGCGGCGACGCGGTGTCTGCAAACGGCACCTGCGCTGCCCACACCGGCTGAGGACCCGCCTTTGATCCCACCCGGTTCGAACCGTCCCGCATCGCAATCGATGGACGCGTCACGCAAAGCGCAGATTCGGCAGGAGTGAATCGAACGCAACCACACCGCACATCGTCGGGAATTCAGCAGCTCATCGCTCCTCCACATCTGTGGAGTTTTAACCCAGTGAAAGCTCGTTAACGAGTTCGGAAAACACCCCGCCCCCGCCCCTCGTCCGATCGACTCAAATTGCAGACCAGATGAAAACGAGATGTGGAAATCAGATCAGCACCGAGGGCGTTTCTCTGCGGGTGAAGCGCCGCCAGATGGCGCGGACAAAACGTCCCGTGTGGTCGTTTGATTTCTCTGCTGCTGTATTGAAGGAACGGCTGTACATACCTGAAAGTAGAAAAGTGACGATTCTTTGAAAGACGGTATGAGTGAGAACAGAGAGTGAATGAGGCAGGAATGGGGGGGGGGGGCACAACTCCGGACATGATGCAAGCTGCGTACCTCGAACACCATACACAAATGCACCGCGCAACAATGTACGAGCATCAATTTCTCCAACATCAAGAAAAGCACAGAGGAAGATGAAATAGAGCTGTTCACGAAAAACTTCTCCGGCTGAACCCCCGAGACACTGAACAGAAAGCAGGTCTCAGGATCGCGACCTCCCCGGACCCTCTGGACACATCGTGGTTCCGCTGGGTGCTGCACGCACTGCGGCAGGAGAAGCATCAGGCGCCTTACAATCTACAGAGTCTCTGTGGACAGACCGAACTCGCTTCCTGATCCCCTCAAGCCGGGGCGGTTCATGCGCGAAGCGCTCTCTGGGTCTCGTGAAAAGCGTTTGTGCGAGCAGCAGTGATTCTTCCTTGAATTTACGAGACACGCAGCTCAGTGAGGAACTGGAAACAATGCGTCCTCCCCTTGTTCCTGCTCCACCCGTCTCGGTTCGTATCAGAATTAACACAAGGTGAAAGACGATGATGCATCACACAGCGTTCGGTTCGTTCTGCTGCTGGCCAGATTCAAAACCCACTGACAGCTGAGAAAGCGAACCACGCTTGCTGTTTCCCTCTGATTCAATGTTTCCCAGAGTTCGATACCGAGCACAGCCACATGTTACAGGTGCGGGTGGAGATCAGTTTGCACAGCGCATATGTCAGTAGCCACAGAACCATGTGCTTCTCAGAGTGAGTATTGTTTTGAGCTGGCATAGGGAAACAGTGCATTATCAACGCAGACGTTGGCACTGATCGCGCTGCCTGCTGTTCCCACATCTGCTCCGCACCTGCAGGCTCCACCTTGAACTTGGCGCCTTGTGTTTCGATTGCGGTAGATTCCAATTATCTGGAGAAAATGTGGAAGAAAACCCCTTGAGAAGCCTGTGTACCACACATAATATTTTCACTTTGGGGGTGTGACCATGATCTGTCTCCAAGCAAGGTCACAGGTGCGTGGTCTCGAATGCGTCTGTTCACCTCTCACCTCCCATGCTCCACTGGAGTTCGAGACGAGGGGGGGGGGGTTACCACAGAACACCTCAGAAGGAAACCACAACCACACCACGACAGCAAGGAAGGTTCTTTGTGGAAAAGCACTGCGAATCCGAGTGGGCCTGACGCAGGGGACGCGGCGTCCTTCGCACCGCGTGATGATGACAATCTAATCAGCGTCGTGTGCGGCGCGTCTTAATGAGCGCTTAATTACTCCATTTCCTCATGCGCTGAACTCCTCTCGTCGCCTCTCCGCGGATGTTCGTGTGCCGGGCTCCCTGCATCATTCAGGCTTCAGAACGCAGCAGCAGACGGGGATGCAAGACATGCAGCCAGCACCAGTCGAGGTTCTGTCCCACATCAGACCTTGACCCCTGTACCACGCGCCGTCTCGAGCTGGAGTGCTGAATCACAAACTCCCCCCTCCCACATTTTGGGTGCATCCCCAGTTCAAAGAAATGGTACGACGTGGATTCTTCCAGACATGGGTCTGGCCACTTCAGGTTCAACCTGAAATGACTAAACACCTGGGTCTCAAGGTTTCAGGTCAAACCTAAAATGACCACACACCACCCTGATCAGTGCCTGGCTTCTTTGTGTTCAACGTAGTTTGGCCAGATATCGGTGTCTCCCAGTTTGGGGTGTCTGGCCATTTCACTGCACCTCGAACGGCACCCCAGAAGCCATTCGGAAACGGCTTGACAGTACGACGGGCAAGGACCTACGAGAGTTTACCCGAGTTCTTCCTGCCAACATGTGTGCTGGAGCTTTCAGGAGTCCTCCGGACCTGCTGTCAGTTGTGTTTGAGCAACGTGACGATCTCGGTGACTCTCTCCGACACCACTTCGTGCACTCAGTTGTCAGACTCCGAGCAAATGCGCCCAGCCAGATAGTTCAGCACTCGCACCAACATCAAGTGTCCACCAGAGAGATCGCGCAAGCTGAAACGTGAGAAATGCCAAATAACACACACACACACACGCGCGCGCGCTCGCGCACACACTGGAACGCACAACTTTGAATGCTGACTTCTCAAGCACCCAGGCAGCGAAGTACACTTCACGGAAATCACAAAGGATCCATTTTGCGAAGAAGCGAAAAGTGCTGCTGCTGCACGTGACATGCATAATTTCTCCCAACTTTTCGCCTTTCTCGGCTTCATGTGTTCACGCACCATGCACGCGACACGAGGCGCAAAACGCAGGGTTTCAGCTACGAGGCTCCGTGTGGCTGCAGGCTGCGGGCTGAATGGTCCGTCCTCCGGGGGACGGGGCCGGGGTCGCGGCGGGGAGGAGGGAGGGTCGCGGCGGGGGGGGGGGCAGAGCCGGGGCCGAGGGCGCGGTGGGCGACGCCCCTAATGAAAGGACCCCAGTTTTACACCGCCGCGCTTTCGTGTCAACATCCCATTCCACTTCACCCAACAACCGCTACTGATTCGAGCAGCGAAGGGAGGCCCCCTGCGAAGACAAATGAGCAGAGCATGATCCCGTCCACAGACTTGATGTCCGGCCTGAAGTTCGCTTTTGTGGTTGACCATCCTTTGCGTGTCGGTGGTCCTTCTCTAGCCAAGGACACACTTTCCACACACTCCATTTTCATCATCATCTTGATGAAATTTACAACCGCAAAAGGAGAACCAAAGTCATGTTGATGAAGATCCTAAGTCCTCGTGACCCAACATTTCTCAGCACAGCTTTGACAAATCCCATCTGTCAAAAGAACGGAGAGCTGCCTGACCCCATCACCAAGCCCTGTGCCCTTTAAACACAGCAATCTCAGATGAGCCATCTCAGACGAGCAACCCAATCTCACAGCAAAGTTTGCCCTGAAGCAACTCCTTCCTCTGAATACGCGCACTTCTTATGGAGGGCGTCCACGATAAGATTTCATCAGCGTTGCATCTGAATCCTAAGCTGTCTTTGAAACAGGATCTCGGGTCTCTTCGGGCGTCGTTTTATCTGATTAGTTCTCAGTTCTCAGGCCACGTGGGAGAAAGGTGGACGCGCATGGCTCTGGGGACACTGCACCTGAACCTGCTATGTACAGCAACGCGACGCCTCCACAATGTGCGAAGTGTCAAATTCGAGACAGCTCCAATCCAAAGTGTTGCGTCTCACAAATTGCAGGCTGGTGTAACGAAATGGCCAGACATCCGAAATCAGGAGGCACGGGTTGAAGGGCCTCATGCCGAAGGTCATACAGGTCTGGCTGCAGGCACTCTTGCCTTGTATCTCACCATTTCAAGTCTCACCTGAAATGACCAGACACATATCAAGCCTCCCAGTGCCTGCGTCAACTGATATTAACGTGTGAATGTAATGGCCAAACACCTGTGTCTCCTGATTTCGAGTCTGGCCATTACGTTCCACCGGACATGGCGTCCGCGCAGGGCCTCGTTTCTCGGACAATGGCCGCCTCGTCGTCCCTCATCTCCGCGGCGTCGGACGCATTGTTCGCCTGATGCACGGAGTGGAAGCGGAACGCGACTGATGACAGCCTCGAAGCCCCGTAAAGTCTAATCACCTGCGGATGCAGCACTCGACGCCGTGACAAAAGTTCCCTCGCTACGTCACAGAATTATCCCACGCTTCAAACTGGAGGAGGGACTGAAGTGCCTCGATTTCGCTGCAGCACTGGGGCCTTTACATGCAAACCAGAGTCGTGGCAAGTGCTCGTGCGTGCGAGTTTGTTCCTGAATTACCCCGACAAAACAAATCTTTCACACTTTCCACGGCCACCGCCCCACAGCAAGCAACAGATGCTGGAAAAGAAACCCTCCAACTGCCTTTTCAAAACACAACAACCCAAGCGTGGCAAGTACAACTGAGAACGAGACGGACGTGACTCAAACAAGTTCGTACGAACAAAAGGGACTCATAAGGTTCGTGTGTCAGTGGAGCAGCAGATCGTGACTTCGTCAATTCAGCTACGGACGTTGCAAAAACGCCTGGGACACAATGAATGGGTGGGGTTGGGCGAGCTGCTCCGAACCGCAATGAATTCGCACCTGGATAGAGCAGCTTCCGAACACAACAATGGACAATGGATCTCAATCTGCAGTGGCCAAAGAAACGTCAACCATGAACTGATTCATTCAGCTGCAACGAAAGACTCTACAATTCTGCCAGGGTGCCAGGGTGGTCCTGGGGAGGGGGCAGGACTTTCCTGAAATGTGGGGGAGGTCCTACCCCCTCCCCCGAACCACCCTGGCCAAGCTAGGACTCACCAGTAGGTCCTACCCCACCCCCTTGGACGCCGTGCTCTTGGCACAGGCTCCCTTCGAAGGACGCGCCTGTGCAAAAATGGTTCCCCTGAAATCACACAAGTTCTCTCGACCTGTGTGTGAGTACCTTGTGTGACAGGCTGGGGATCTCGAAATCAGCCACGCAAACGTGGAGATTTCCTCTTGATTCCTTTTCTTCGCCCACCGGAGGAGGTCCTTCCGGTCGCTGCTCCCGTGACGGTGTCGCAGATATGACGCCGTGTCGCAGAGCCTGACGGGAATATCAATCTGCAGGCCGAGGCTCAATCTCCGAAGCAACTCCGCTCGGGCTGCAGCGCAATCACCCGTCGAATTTCATTCATCTGTCGCGCGATCGTGACTCGCTCCTCAGAATCGCGCAAAGTTCATTTCCGATGGAATTGATGGAATCTGGGAGAGGGGTGAGTTCGACCCAGCTGCAGGCACCGATTCATCCTGAGGCGGAGGGGGGCCTCCGCCCAGCTGGAGGTGCAGACCCCCCTCCCTCCCCGGTCCCCTTGGGGAGCACAGAATCTGCTTCTGCAAAACTTATTTCTCAAACTCCATTGATGTTCTCGAGAAGAGATTGACCTGATTAATCTTTCATTGTCACAATTGGAAAAAACTCCAATGGAAGGTTCAGTCTGGAGAACCATGTTCAACAACACTCAACTCAGCGATCCGCACGGATCTGTCCGACTCCCAAGGGCACGCGTTGTGCAAAACGACGAGCGAAAACAACTGACGAACACCACACTCGTCTCGCTCAAACGAATGGGCCCCCGTCGGCCAGTCAGACGATTCTCTCGAGATTTATCGCTTGCCCCGAAATACCAGGCCTCACCTTTCCCACTGCAGCCAGGCAGAACCTGCACGCAACCCACACAGATGGGAACAAACCTCTTTAATTGCAGGCATTGGTGTGATTCTTCCGTCCGTACACACTGGGGGCAATGGAATGCAGAAATGTGAACCGAGCAAAACAGCGCGGAGCAGTGCTTTATCTGTCAGACAAGCTGCGTCCTGTCTATTTGCGAACTTCCCTTCGCTAATCTTTCCTTTCACCGTATTCACGTCACTAAAAGCGACGCTCTCAGAGCGCTCCCGGTGCTGCTCAACACCTCGGGCGTCGTGGCGTCCTTCGCTGAGCTCCGCTCAACTGGCACCGGAGCGACTGGGTCTCATCTCCAATCCGTCCGAGCCTTCCTATCAACACAGGTGCATCGCGCAAATCTCGCACGCTCAAATCGAACGCGCATGCGCAAGCCACGTTCGCCATCTTCCTGTGCTCCTCGAACCAAAGCGACGCGAAGGAGACTGTTCCACCTCGGACCGTATCTTGGCGCGGTGGAGCCGGTAATGTCTCGGACTCATCCGGTTCGGGGGGAATCCGGCGGGATCTGCGGTGATGGACACGTCTAATCCACGTCGAATCCTGTGCTTGAGGCCGGGCCCCGGGACCCCACACTGACTGACACGAGGAGGAACACGAGGTGTTCACCAGCCGCACCTCCTGTTCACAGGAACGACCAAAACCTGGCGACCATGAAATGCAGACACTTTGCAAAACAGGTTTTGACTTGGTTCTGCTGATTTGGCCACCAACAGACAATCGGTTGAAATCGTGTCCTCAGTTCTCGGTTCTTGTGCAACCAGAATGGGCGAGTTCCATTCACTTGTGCGGCTGGCCACCGACGAAGTCGCGCATCTTGGTCTCTGGGTTGGAGATCAGGTGAAATGAACGAAGTCCGCCATTTTGGCCAACTTCGCCAGCCGCAACGCACAAATGGAACTCACGGAATGCTCCCTTTGTGACGTGATTTCAAATTTGCTCTTTGTCCCAACACTGAAACCAACACCGGAAGAAGGCAGAGGGATGTCCGGCAAAAAGAAGTTCTGTGCATCCAGAACAACCTGAAACAGCAACACCACGAACGTTTCACAGGATGAACACTTCGTACCGCGAAGCAGTTCGTTTCACCAGATTGACGAGAACAACACTGTAGCAATGATGCACCGCGGCCTCAGATCAACGTCGGAAGCCACTGCGGAGTTCGGGCGTCTTAAATCTCCCGGTCCAGGCCCCCTCTTCTCACGTCGTTGAGATGTTCGCCCAGTTGGGGCCGGGCCGGGTGAGTGGGGTGTGGATGATCTGTAAACCTGTTTATTCCGACGTGAGAATCCCCTGTGTGTGTAAACACGTGTTTTCTGCCGCGGCTGCACTTGGCGATGCAGCGCGCTCTGTTACCGAGACTGATGCAACACAGGTTCTCAGCAAATGGAATCCACGAGAGCGCGGTGGAGCCGTCTGCCTGACGAAGTACAAACAAAGGTAACGAAGCCTAAACATTTCAACGTGTTTTGTGACGTTCCAAGCACCACAAGAAACCAGACAGACACTTATGATGCCGCCAGGTGTATCTCAGAGAAATTCACCCCTTTCTTTTTCGTCTGCTGGGTTCGTTCCGCCACACTTGGCTGCTTTCAAACTTCTTGAAAACCCGACAAAACATCAAAACAGTGAAACGCAAAACACCCCGTCACCAATTTGTCAATCCACCGAGCCCGACAGAAGCAAATCGCAGTGGTGGAATTCACTGACAAAAGTCTCACAGAGACAGAACGCCTGAGTCCATGCGCTGTGCAGGTATCAGGTGGCATGAGCAATTTCCGGCGCCGCACAGCAGCTCCGAGGTCTCCACGACACACTGACGTGACAAACACTGGAATCTCGCATCGTCTGCGATTCCCTGCAGCATTTCACGAAACATGAAGGCAAACAAAGCCAGGCTCTTGATGACAGCTTGAAACATGTGAACAATGTTTTGAAACTAATCAGTGATGGTGGCATTTCAGTGCAGCCATAGTGCGCAGGACACGGGAAAAGGACCAGGATGGAACCAGGGACCAGAAAATCCGACAAAATATGCAACCAATTACAACACGAACTTGATGACAGTAACAATTTATCCTCTTCGTTTTCGCGAGTCTCACTGTTCGGGATCCGGAGTCCCAATTTATCAAACCAGCAGCGAGGATTCTCCGTGTGTATGAACAGTTGCCAAGAAGGAGATTTATCTCCCTCCCCACCCCACCCACCCTGCAGAGTCAGTATAATTCACGAGCCGCTGAGACATTAATTAACGCCGGCGCTCCGTAGTTTTGCGTGGCGCACAGGTGATCGTGCGGACGGCGTCTCGGGTGACGGGAGACCCAACAGGCGGAGACGGGGCGACGACGAGCGCTCAACTCGAGAAGCATCAACACGGAGCTGCCGTATTCACCCGTGTAGAAGTTGCACTCGAGAATATATGAACCCCACATTTGCGTCCACTTCTACTTCTCACGTGTTATCTGGGGGCCACTTCTCCCGAACAACGTACAAAGGTCCAGTACGTAACAGACAGACCCATGTCGCACCCCAATTTCTAATGCTTGATTTGGGGGCAACAGGGCGAGTCTTGAGCACGGATGAATATGGTACGTTAACAGGTCAACAGGAAGTGCCCTGGATGAGCAACAGATTAATGCGCGCATTGCGTGACTTTCCGAAGTCAGGACCGTGGGAGGGTTGTGTCCACCTGAACGCTACATCCAGGCAAGCGGTTGTCCAGAGCCTCGAACACGGACACGCCCGATTGATGCGTTGGCTCCAACAAGAGAACTGTGCGTCTTCGAGTATTTTCCATCAGCAACGCACGGATTTAGCAAAACGATGGAAATGAGAATCCTCAGCCTCAGCCACTTTTTTCAGCAAAACTCATCTGTGTCGAGCTTTGGAAACATCATTCCAATCCAATTCCAAATGCCTCTGATTTCTTCTGTGCAACCTGCAGCGATGCGTAATTTTATGCTGGGAACAAAACTTTTTTGAGGCAAATCGGGCCCTGCAGACAAATATGAACAACGAGGGAGCATCGCTCGTCATCAATAATGCAAATCGCGCCTTTGTGCCGCCCAGTTGTCTGACAATGTCAGACAAAAGAGTTCCCTTCCCTCGCCTGCTTTGTTTTGCTTGTGCACGTTTTGTTGCGATCAAAATTCAACTGACCAAAACGATTCCAAAGAGAGGACTTTGGGTTCAAATTTGGTGTGCCGGTTGTTTAGCTCCTGATCTGAGAAAGATCTGACGTCCACCTGAAACAGCAGCACGGGATCAATAGGGAGGTTCAGCTGGAACACGTACAAAGCCTCCGTCCGGTCCACCCGGTCTGCGTGGCACCACGTACTCCCACCCACGTGACACAGTCCAGTCGGAGGGCCTTCGTGCCCAGGAAAGACTCCGCACCAATAAAGCACGGTTCCGACGGCCTCGACCTTTCCAAGAAGACAAAGAGCACTGTGCATTCTTCATCCTTGCGCTGGGACTGTCCCGACAGGTTTGTGCTTTTCCGGTCCCTAACCAGCACTTATCCTGCACAAAGCAGAGGCCGGGGCAACCCCAGATTCACTTAAAGCATGCCTTATCCTGCGCGGAATTACAGACATCCATCATGCGAAAGCTCCCCACATGCCTACAGAGCATACAGACTATGAAATAATCATAGGTAGGATTGTGCTTAAGCCTCTGTAAGAAATGTGCGCCATGGAAAAGATAACATTGTCCCTGAGCACGAATTCACATCTACTCAAAATGGGCTTGCTTCAGCAGTGGACCAAAATATATGGCGCTGAGAATGATGGCGTGTTGCTGTGCGAGTTTCAAATGCTTGGGCCTTCCACACACAGAACGCAGTGAGGGAGGTCGGGATCGGCAAGGCAACCTGCAAACCAAAGCAATTTGTCCCCGCGCGCGCGCGTGTGTGTGTGTGTTTGTGTGTGTGTGTGTGTGTGTGTGCGTGTGTGTGCGTGTGTGTGTGTGTGCGTGTGTGTGTGAATGGCTACATTCGTAAACTGCCCACCCCAACCAAACTTCAAATGGATCATTCCGTCACTTCGGGAACCTCTCTGAAAATCGCACAAAGACTTCAGTTACGTTGTAGGTAAACAATGGACAACAGGAGATCAATGAATCCGAGGGGAAGCCGAGGATTTGTTGAATCTGCTGTTTTCTGTTGGTTACCTGTTGTAAGGCACAAGTCAGGGCAACCAAAAGTACAAAAGTGTGAAACCATCAACTGGCAATTGGAGATTACTTCTTTCAAATCTGTTGAGAAGAAAGGTTCTTCACTGCGTTGCGCACACTTGACGCCACGTGATGCGCCATCAGCACGAGGAACAGCGTCCAAAGGAGCGTCATTTGAACAGAGTCCCGCTGTGCACACAGGACCCTTCATTAGCGTGCTGCCGCCAAACGACGTGTGCAAGGAGACAAAACTGACGTTGGATGGCGACATGGAAATGTTTCCACCCTCTGGCAAACATTTCGTTTTTTACCAAGGTCTGTCGTACACGCAACTGGTGCAATAAAGCCTATCTGGTCAACTTCGGGTTCCCACGACGTCCTGCAGACAGTTCCGGATGGTGCGAGGCGACAACGCGCGGACGCTACCACACATTGGCGCGACAAAAAGCTCCGTCCACAAGGTCGATTCCGATCAAGCAGATTCATGACGGAAGGACCCGAAGGCGTCGCCCCTTTCTTCGGCACGTCTTCAGACATGATCAGTCAAGTCCGAACGACAGCCGACGCACGATAGACGCGACAAGACGGGCTTCTCGAGGCGCACCCCTCTGTGTTGGTTTACGAGCATAAGACGAGATATCAGGGCCAGGAATTCGCCTATCAAGCAAACACACATATCGCTTCAGCGTTGCATTACCGCTGCGCATAGGAATCGTCTCATTAGCGACGGGAGGAAGACGAGACGGAGATTTGAGGGCCGCGCGCCGTCTCACCACGGAGGTTTAGCAGGAACGTCCGCTTCTTTTCCGATGTGCTGCAATTGCCAAATCCGTGACGCAGACACCATATGGTCGCCTGTCGTTTGCTGTCAGCGCAGTTTTGGTTGTCTGTGCCACCGGTCTGACAATTGGGGCACCGCACGTACACGAAACTCAGGCTGTGCTGAACTTCCTCACTGGGCTGAGCTCTCCACTCCCCCTGGACCACTCTGCTCGAAACAAACGCCAAGCATTGCCATCTTCGAAAGAAATTACGAGCCGAATGCAGAAGTCACCGTTTTGTGTCGAAGCTGCAGCACTCCCGAGGACAATTTACGACACTCGGTGCAACGCACAGTTTCAAGTCGGAGCATTGTTTAATCCTCCCCGGGCCTCCGAGCGCACACTGCCATCAATTTGTCGGATAATGCGACACAAATAATGCCATTAAACGCGTAAAGTGGCAAAAATTACAGCCCGCGCCTTCCTTTTGCCGCTCTCCATCTTGATGATGAATGTATCATAATGGCCGCCAAGTGACAGATCTTACGAGAGTCCCCGAGGACGGGAGAACTGCAGCGGCAGCGATTTTGCAATCAGTGGACCCCTCAGGCGCAGTTTCATCGCCGCAATCGCGAGCTGACGGTATTTCCATGCGAGGGAAAACGGACCCCAGCCGCAAACACCAAAACAGAAACAAGCTGTTTTCAGCAAAACTTTGATCCCATCGGGTGGTCCCAACCACGGCTGAGTGCGACTCCATTTCAAACTGCGAATTGGATCCCATCTCGTTGCGCAGCAAACGAGGAAACTTGTTACGCGGGAGACGAATGGGAATCGGCGCGGGACACAGAGAGCGGGACGTCGCAGCTCAACATTCACCGCCTTTTATCTTCATTAGCGCTAAATGATGTACATCTACAAAGCACCCGCTTCGTTTGTGTTCCCAGTCACAGTCTGCAGCCTCGTCCTTAACAACACAGGCGATGCCTCCAACGATCCATCTGTGAGTGCACCGCTCCAACGCGTGCTGCAAAATGACTCGTTAACTGCGGGACCTGCGGGCAGTGGATGACCACTGCGACCGGACTCGAGCAGTCGGGGGCACTGTAGCCTGAAGCCCCGTCCAAGAGTCAGTCGAAGAGCACCTTCCCAGGACAAGTCTTGCTGTTGTGAAGACGCGATCTTTATCGTTTTGTTGAGCCACATACGAACCCAGCAGAGTGCGATACTTGTTGAACACGAGCACTTCAACAGACCTGCATGCCGGACGTCGTGAGCACCACGAGAACCTTCAGGTTGCAGACTCGGTGCTTCGACAAAGAATGGTGTTCAAGGCGAAGAACATTCCAGGGTTAAGGATGCGAGGTTCCGAAGGTCCACAAGCAGACAATCCAGTCGTGTCATTCTCCCGTCGTGCTGTCTGTTTTCAGCATTCCTTGTCTTGGCCCAACACAGTGTGTCAACTATCATTTTCAGCTTCAGACTTCACCATATTCCAATCCCAGGGTGTTGCCCCTCATGGAACCGAACTGTGACCTTGTCTCTGTCGTTCACAACACGAAATGTTTTCTGACACCACTTTTTCACCTTGCTGCTGACACCCTTGTGAAACTTGGGCACACACACCTGATGTTTCACCTGCTTTTCAGCAACAAAAGCAAGATTGAGAAAGACGCAAAACAACGCGCAGTTTCTTGCGAAAAGGCGTGTGCACCAGCGGTGTGGACGTATCACGGGCACCTTGCACCTCGACACGGCGTGGCTCCTGCGTCCTGTTGGCGTGATCAGGGGGCGGGCGAGGAGAGATCACACACCAGCGCTCTGTGCAGGTGCTGCGAGGGCGCACACCGGTGCATTAACCCCACTGATCCCGCTCATAAATACCCAGAAACTCCTCAAAAATACACGCCTTGTGTTCCGTACACAGACGCAATGTTTGAAGAAACGTACGACGGACGTAAATCACCGAAACGATCTTGAGGTGAGTGCAAATTTCTTCACCCTCTTCTTGTGTTTCGGGTTTGTAATTTGTCTGTTCTTAGCAACGAGTTTGGCGCAGTGCAGGTCCAGGTGCATGGGTCCCAGGACTGAGCCAATCCTTGATGACACAGGTAGAGAGGGTCCAGTTGAAGCCGTGGGACAAGTGCACCAGCTTTGGCTCTTCCAAAGAAAAGAACACAGTTTGACCTCTTCAAACAAGGATCCTCTCACAACAAGCGAGTACTGACAAGACAATCGAACTCCACAGCCTTCAAAGCATGGGAGAACGAAACCTTGTTCCATAACCTCTGGAACCATCACTGAAAACAACACCATCAGGGTCCGAGCGACACGCTTTCCGTCTTGCATTGTCCATTTTCCAACGAAAATATCACACTCTACAGACATTCAATTCCTCTGGCCGTTCCGACCTGAGTTTGGTGTGCAACATTTGATCACCACAGAGTAAAAACGATTGATCCAACTGACTCAGTGCACACAACCTCGTACAATCTGACATCTCTCAAATATTTGTCAACCAACACACACCACCTGCAAGAATTCCTCCGTATAATTGCCTCCGGCGAATACCTAATGAAACGGAATAAAGGCACAATTGCCCGACCTGTTACAAAAAGGCAATCAGCCAGCCTAACGAGGTGCGAGGAAGGCAAATCTCGCTGGTAATTGGGACCGCAGGACATTCCTATCTCCAGTGTAAATTAACCGTGCATCTGCTCCAACCAGATCTACATATCTAACCGCCGCATTCAGAATGGGCATGAGGATTCTGGTGCAAGAGTGAAAACTTCGTTCAAGAGTCACTGCAACTGCCAAATTCGTTTCTGGATGTGCTTGGGCAAAGCATCCGTCTCAACAACAAGGCGGCTCTGTGTGTGTGTGTGTGTGTGTGTGTGTGTGTGTGTGTGTGTGTGTGCGCGCGCGTGTGTGTGTGTGTGTGTGCGTGCGTGCGTGTGCGTGCGTGTGCGTGTGTGCGTTACGCTACGAATGGGTAAAAGAGGACAAATACGAGCACAAAATGACAAGATGACAAGTGCATAGCTGTGGCATTGAAGTGCAGGACTTCCTTCCTGCAAAGGGAATTGCAATTTCTCCCATCCAAAATCCTGTCACCTGACAGTCACTGGAGACTCAAATACAAATTTCACAATCCCTGCACAGCTTCCGCCTGTTCAACTTACATAACAAATGACAAGCCAACGCGATGCTCAAAACACACGTGCTCCTCGGAGTTTGTTTGGTAGCAGTGATTCACGCAATTAGTGCAGAGAGCGGGATGAATAATGGAGAGGGACCATTACACCGGGACTTCACACGACGGGACGGGGGGAACCAGCCAGCCTGACAGCGTGTCGAGTCTAATCACATTACACGCATCCAACATTCATACACCGCGGGCCGCTGGTCACAAGCCGCTGTCCGGACATCTGTCTCCTCCACAACCAAGTCCCCCCCCCCGCCAACAAAACTTGTTTTTGTGGGTGTCGGACAATAAACATTTGGTTAACGCTGGTGTGTGCAGGTCGCACCGTTCAAATCACAACACTGCACCGACGCAAAGCGACAACCGTCCAACAGACGACCTGCTGGACACAATGAGATCTCACTTCAGAACACCTGATCAGGACACCACGACTCAAAATTGTTCGCACCCAGTTGGACCCAGGAACACCAGGTCGCGTCTGAAAACGCACTCTGCGCCTGCGAGTTCTTCACAACCCGTTGCTGTCGCGTACAATCGTCTTTACAAAGTACGTACGACAAAGGGAACCGAGTTTGCCACGCAACAAACAAATGTTGTCAGTTTCTTCATTTCCCGTCCCTCTCCCATGATATGCATTATTAACGCAGAACAAATGCATTCGGAGCACCTGCCGCTCTGAGCCATGGAAAGTCTATCATCGGGTTTTGGTAACTCCCACCGCTCCACACCGAGCCGCAGTCATCATCACATGGCTCTCGGCGCTCTGTGTCTCTCCCAACTCAACAGCGTTCCTCTCAATCTCTCAGTACAAACAGTCCTACACTGCCGAACACAGCTTCAGGTTTCGCATTGAAAATGAATGAATGAACGCCTCAGTCAGAATTCACAAAAGATGCAGAGAGGGAACTCACTTCCGCACAAGGAAAACTCGCTGAATTCCACAAAACGAAGCTGCTTTTTGTTGCCATGATTCAATTAAAATCGTAAACCAATCAAAATTTTGATTTGACTTGAAGTGACAGCGCGTTTCACATCACAGCTTCTTCAACGTCACAAACGTCACGCTTCACGTCGTGACGCGCGATGTGACGTCAGCGCGCGCGTCTCCGATCAAAGCGTCAACTCAACACCATGCGGAAACAACGCACTGAGAACTACTACTGCAACATCAAACTCAATTATGCCACCATTTCCAGCACCAAAAACGAAGAAAAATGAACATCGTGATCGTAATGCAATCACGACCGACATCCGTCATCGTGAATCATCATCAAATTATCCCCCGGTAATTCTTAGTTGATTTTAATTACGTGGTGGGACGGCTCTGCGAAGGATTGCTGCAGATTTCAACTGAACGCCTTCGCGACGACAGAATCGCAACTGCAGCTCACGGAAGGCCCACCCATCTGTCACTGCACGTGAAATTCGCGGCGGCAAAGACAATGCACACGCAGCGCACACTATCGCAGGGGCAGCTCCTTCGTCGTTGCACAGATGCTCCCCGCCCGTCCGCCCCTCCCCCTCCCCGGCCGCTCCCCCTCCCAGCCCGCCCACCCTACCAGACCCCCCACCCACCCTACCAGACCCCCCACCCACCCTCCCCGGCCGCTCCCCCTACCAGACCCCCCCACCCACCCTACCAGACCCCCCCACCCACCCTA